>Ga0335080_10000116_pt1 | contig 68617 bp, 58 predicted proteins | sample Lox_Sample_34_FD_206720 | JGI IMG/M metagenome (GOLD analysis project Ga0335080, IMG submission 206720) | Soil microbial communities from Loxahatchee National Wildlife Refuge, Florida, United States - Lox_Sample_3.4 | ecosystem: Environmental > Terrestrial > Soil > Wetlands | place: USA... | reverse complement strand
GAACGTTCTCGGCCGCGTCGCCGAGAGCAGCGGCGCCGTCTCCATCCTCTGGCACAACTCCGGCTTCGACGACCTCCTCACCGGCGGCTTCGGAACGGTCTACCGGCGACTGCTGGAGTGGCTGCAGGAGGAGGGCGGCGTCGGCGTGCCGGCAGGAGAGATCGTCAGCGTCTTCCGCGGGCGTCTCGAGGCTGCGTCTCCTCCAGCAGCCGTGCATACAGCTCGCGTATCGCGCTGAGCTGGGCGCGCGAGTCGCCGCGCGCGCGCACGCCCTCAGCGAGCGGACGCATGTCGTCGCGCGCACCCTGCGGGTTTCCAAGGACGCGTTCGAGCGCATCCGCGAGGGCTCGGTCGTCGCCGACCGGCACGATCCACGGCGATCCGGTTGGAACCCACTCGCGGTTCGCGGGCAGGTCGGAGACGACGACCGGCGTCTCGGTGGCGAGCGTCTCGAGTAGGACGACGGACGTCCCGTCGCTCGCCGGCACCGAGACGACGACGTCCGCCGAGGCGAGCAGTCGCGGGAGCTCGGCATCGTCTACCGACTCGTACGGCCGCACCGACTCGGCGACGCCCAGTCGGTCCGCCTGCGCGAGCAGCGCGGGCAGCAGCGCGCGGTCGCGCTCGGCGACGCGCACGAGCAGCGTCGCCGAACGGTGTGCCGCGAGGCGCGCGAACGCGGCGACGACCGTCTCCGGCCGATAGACGGGATCGAGCCCGCGAGGGCTGAGCACCACCGGCGCATCGGGTCGGGCGCCGAGACGCTCGAGCAGCTGCGCGTCGCGCTCGCGCGGATGGAAGACACGGCCGTCCGCGCCGATGACGACGCGTGCGAGGCGCTCGCGCGGAACGCCGACCGCTGCGAGCGCGTCGGCGACCGCCTCGGCGTCGTACGTCACCACCGCGGCGCGGTGCCCGACGAAGCGGCCGAGGAGGCGGCCGAGTCGTCGCTGCGGCGTCCAGCGCAGCGCGTCGCTTCCCCAGGCGGACACGACGAGCGGGCGTGCGCCGGCGAGCGCGGCGATCCAGCCGGGCCCTGTCAGCCAATGGGCGTGCACGAGGTCCGGCCTGACGTCCGCGATCGCGCGACGGAGAGTGGAGCGTTCCCGGGCGAGCCGGGCGACGATCGCGGCCCGCCCGCCTGCCATCACGTCAGGCAGGTGCGCGACCGCGTCCGGGTGGGGATCGTCGTAGCTCACGAGCACCGTCGACCACCCCAGCTCGCCGACGAGCGAGCGCCAGCGCTCGAGGTGGATGCTCGGCGGGCCGACGAGGAGAATGCGCCGAGAGCTCGGGTCCGCTGACATCGCGATCCGTAGGCTATGCCGCGCAGATGCGACGCCGAACATCCAATCGACCCCGGGTGGCTCTCGGTCCTATCGAGGCTGCAGGGTGCGTGGCTGCGCTCGGCGAAGGGCTCCGCGCCGTCGGCGCCGATCCCGAGGTCGTCCTGAGGGCACCCGAGCACCCCTTCGAGTACCCGGCCGATCGCGTGCTCCGGCCACTGCCTGCCCTGATGTACGGCCTGAGCGCCCCGCTGCGCCGCGACGTCCTTCATTTCCAATACGGCTCCACCTGGGTGCGGCATCATCTCGACGCACGGCTCGCCGGGTTCCTGCATCGCACGCGGGTCGTGACGTTCCACGGCGACGACTGTCGCCTCGGCGAAGTCGCGAAAGAGCTCTTCCCGGCGCGCGGACGCGTCAAGAGCAACGCCGGCGACGACGCGACCCGGGCTCGACTCGCCGCGCTCGCCAGGCTGTGCGATGCCGCCGTCGTGAACGACTTCGAGCTCGCAACGTACGTCAGCCCGTACTTCCCGCGCGTCTACCTGCTTCCGGTTCCGGTCGGCGGCCCGACGCCGCCGGAGCGCCGACCGCGCGACCCGAACCGGCCTCCGGTCATCGTGCACGCGCCGTCGGACCCGGTGGCAAAGGGAACAGCGGCGGTCGAGGCCGCCGTCGAAACCGTGGCGGCGCACTTGCCGCTCGAGTTCCGACTGCTGCGCGGCGTGCCGCACCGGCGCGTGCTGGCGGAGCTCGAGGACGCAGACGTTGTCGTTGACCAGCTGAACTCGGTGGCGACCGGAATCTTCGCGCTCGAGTCGATGCGCGTTGGCCTGCCCGTCTGCGGTGAGTTCGACCGCAGCGTGCTGGCACCGTTTCAGGCCGACGTCCCCGTCGTCGCCGTGACCGCCGAGACCTTGGCAGACGAGCTCGAGGCGCTCCTGCTCGATCCCGCGCGACGCACAGCGCTCGGGCAGGAAGGGCGCGAGTTCGTGGAGCGCGTCCACGCCGCCAACAGGGTGGCCGCGGCCGCGTTGCAGGTCTACGCGCACGCGCGCGAGGCGCCGCCAGGCCTCTATGTGGCCGAGCCACGCGGGATCCGTGCCGTAGAGGCGGCGCTGGTCGAGAGACAGGGTCTGGTCGGCTCTGCGCGCGCTCCACGAATGACTTCGTGAGAGCGACCTCGGCCCGGCGTAACGGGGAGACCGTCGTACTCGACGCCGTCGCAGACGGCCGGCCGACGGTCATTCCGTCCGACGGCTGATCCATGTGCGGTGCCAGAGCTCGGCCGCGAAGGCGCGCCAGAGCTCGTCGCCGCGGGTGACCCGCTCTCCGGGATCGCGGAGCGTCGCCCGCAGTCGAGCGGCGGCTGCAACCGGCACGACCGACGGCGCCGCGAGCAGGTCATCCGCCGGCTCGGCGAGCGGACCGGCCAGCCAGGCGGCCTGCGGAGCCGAGAACTGCACCTTGTCCCTCCGCCAGACGATGGTGTCGGGCAGGTCCTGCTCGAGCGCGCGCCGGAGGGCGAGCTTCGTCCAGCCGCCGTGCAGCTTCTCGCCGCCCGGGAGCGCGAGTCCGAGCTCGACGAGGCGGTAGTCGAGGAACGGCAGCCGGGTCTCGATCGAGACCGCCATCGAGTTGCGGTCCTCGTAGTGCAGCAGTGCCGGCAGATGGTGGAGGAGATCCTCGATCTGGAGGCGCCGGAGACGCTCGCCGGCGACGGCCGAGCGACGCAGCTCGCCGACCGTCGCGCGCGTGAGCCACGCAATGGACTGGCCGGCGCGGCGCGCCGCAGCCACCTCGCGCGTCCACGCGCCGACGCGCCCGCGCGCGGCGAGGTCGGCCAGCCTGGCGGCGACGTAGTAGCCGTAGCCGGCGAGCACCTCGTCCCCGCCCTGCCCGTCGAGCAGCACCTTCAGACCCTGCTCGTGCGCGAGTCCCATCACCTGCCGCTGTGCGAGAACACTTCCCGAGCCGAGCGGCTCGTCTTGCTCGACGGCGACCCGTTCGAGCAGGGCGACGAGGTCGTTCTCGGGCGGCCCGACGACGAACGACCGCGCCCCGACGTGCTCGGCGGCGATGCGGGCGAACGGCCAGTCGTCCTGCCCCGGCTCCGGCGACGAGAAGGTGAACGTCGAGATCGGGACGTCGCCCGTTCGCCGAGCCTGTGCCAGCGCGACGATCGCCGACGAGTCCGTGCCGCCGGAGAGGCAGCTTCCGACGGGGACGTCGCTCCGAAGGCGGATCGCGACCGCGTCCCGAATGAGGACGCCGAGGTCTCGATCGCCTGCGCCGGCTGCGCCGGCCACGACGTCGTAATAGCGGGTCGTGTGCCCCGCGCCCTCCAGCGGCAGCTCGACGAAGGTCCCCGGCAGCACCTGGCGAACGCCCGCGAAGCACGTGCGCTCGCCGTCCGCGTCGATCCGCCCCGTGGCGAGGAAGGCGGCGACGGCGGGCTCGTCGGCACTGGGCCGGACGAAGCCCGCACCGACGAGGGCCTTGATCTCGGAAGCGAACGCGACGCCCTCGCCCGCGTCCGCGACGTAAAGCGGCTTCACGCCGAAGCGGTCGCGGCTCAGCACGAGCGTTCGCCGGCCGGAGTCCCAGATCGCCTGGGCCCACATCCCGTTGAACCGCTCGAAGCAGCCGACGCCCCACTCGCGGTACGCGGCGAGCGCGACCTCCGTGTCGCTGTGACCGCGGAAGCGATGCCCCGCCGACTCGAGCTCCGTGCGCAGCTCCAGGTAGTTGTAGATCTCGCCGTTGTGCACGATCCAGACGCGGCCGTCCGTCGACGCCAGCGGCTGGTGGCCGAGCGGCGAGAGGTCGAGAATGGCGAGCCGGCGCGCGGCGAGCACGACGTCGAGCGGGCCGCCGCCGGCCGCGCTGCCGTGTCGCGGCAGGAACGGCGCGTCGGAGGCGAGGACCGCCGCGTCCGTCTCCTTCCCGGCGAGTGCGACGCACATGCCGTCGCTGCCGACGGCGAGGAAGCCCTCGTCGTCGGGACCGCGATGCCGAAGCAGTGTCGCCATGTGTCCGACGCGGGCGAGATCGGCGCGTCCGCGGGCGAGATGACCGGCAATCCCACACATGGGCTCGATCGTACGTTTGCGACACCCGGAAAGCGCGTCGCACCGGCCATTACGCTATGCGCCGAACCGTGCCCGGCAACCAGCCATCGTGTCCGGACGTCTCCTCGTCGTCAGCTTCCACTTCCCACCTGCGCCAGGCGTCGCCGCGCAGCGGGTCGGTGCGCTCGCGCGTGAGCTCCAGGGCCTCGGCTGGGAGATTCGCGTCGTCGCCGGCCCGGCTGCCGGGGGCGACGGCGACGCCGTCCGCGTGGCACCGCGACCGGGGCTGCCGCGGATCCAGGGAGCTGACTGGGTCGCGGCCGCGCGGAAGCACGTTCTCGAGCAAGCCCGCGGCGCTGACGTCGCGCTCCTGAGCGGCGGCCCGTTCGCCCCGTTCCTGCTCGGGCCCGCGCTTCGCCGTCGCGGCGTGCCGTACGTGCTCGACTTCCGCGACCCGTGGTCGTGGGAGCCGCGCTTCGGCAGGTTCCGACCGGGTCTTCGCAGGCGGGCCGGGCGGACGCTCGAGCGCGCCGGGGAGCGCCGCGCCGTCGCCGGAGCGGCCGCGATCGTGACGGTCGCACCCGAGATCTCGGAGTCGTACGCGCGTCTCTACCCGAGGTCCCGGGACACGATCCGGACGATCCGCCACGGCTTCGACCCCGCCGACTTCGTCGAGCCCGTCGAGCCCGAGGCGGAGCCGGTGCTTCTCCACGCGGGGACGATGCTCGCCGGCGACCGGTCGCCGGCGCTCGTCGTCGAGACGGCGCGGCGGGTGCGGGCGCGGGGAACGCCGCTGCGCGTCGTGCTGCTCGGGCCGTTCTCGCCCGAGCTCGAGCCGCTGGTCGCCGAGCCCGAGCGCGACGGCTGGCTCGAGCGACGCGGGCCGGTCTCGCACCGCGACGCGATCGAGGCGATGCGCCGCGCGTCGGTGCTCTGGCTCCAGCCGGGCGAGCTGCCCTTCCTCGTTACCGGGAAGGTGTACGAGTACCTCGCCGCCCGCCGGCCGATCGTCGCCGCCGTGAGAGAGGGCGCCGCTGCGGGACTGCTGCGCGGGACCGGCGGTGCGCTCGTCGTCTCCCCCGAGCCGGCCGCCGCCGCCGATGCGGTCGATGTTGCACTCGCCGGCGGCGTCGCCCCCGCGGACGAGGGAGCACTCGCGGCGCTGGCGCAGCCCGCGATCGCGCGCGAGCTCGACGAGATCCTCGAGGCGGCGATCCGGTGAAGATCGGCTTCATCTTCTCGTTCCCCGCGCTGACGGGCGGACACCTCGCGGTGCTCGAGATCGGCACACGGCTCGTGCGCCGCGGCCACGACGTGGTCGTCGTCTATCCGAGCCGCAGCATCCTGTCCCGCCGCAACGACGCCCTCCGCCTGGCGGGCAGAGCGATTCCGGACGGCGCGCTCGCACCGCTCTACCGGCGCAACGACGGCGAGCTCGACTGGTTCGACTTCCCCGGCGAGGTGCTCGAGGTCGAGGAGCTCGAGGAGCGGTTCCTGCCGGAGCTCGACGCCGTCGTCGCGACCGCGTGGCAGACCGCCGAGCGCGTTGCCCGCTTCGGCCCGCGCACCGGCCGCCACGTGTACTTCATCCAGCACTACGAGACGTGGAGTGGGCCGGCCGCGCGCGTCGACGCGACGTGGCGCGCGCCGTTCGTGCGGATCGCGAGCTCCGAGTGGCTGCGAACGCTCGCGCAGGAGCGCTTCGGGCTCGCCGACGTCGAGGTCGTGCCGTACGGCGTCGACCTCGAGACGTTCCATCCCGGGCCGTCGCGCGAGCCGGACGGAGCACTTCGCGTCGGCTTCCTCTACCACGTCGAGCCGTGGAAGGGCGTCGCGGACGCACTGCAGGCGATCGGTGAGGCCGGCGCGTCACGCGACCTCCGGCTCGTCTCCTTCGGCGTCTTCCCGCCGGGCCGGGACCTGCCGCCGGGGACGGAGTACCACCGGCAGCCGCCCCGGTCCGAGCTGCAGCGGCTGTACGCGTCGCTCGACGTGTTCGTCGCGGCGAGCTGGAGCGAGACCGGGCCGATGACGGTGCCCGAGGCGATGGCCTGCGGCACGTGCGTCGTCGCGACCGACGTGGGCAACGTGTCGCTGTGGAGCAACGGCGGCGAGGGCGCCGTCGTCGTCCCGCCGCGGCGTCCCGACCTGCTCGCGACGGCGCTTGCCGGTGTCCTCGACGACGCCGACGCGCGGCGGCGCACCGCGGAGCGCGGCCGGCAGCTCGTGCAGCGGTTCACGTGGGACGCGGCGGCCGAGCGTTTCGAGGAGATCGTCGGGAGCCACCTGTGAAAGCCCCGCGTGTCGCCGTGGTGATCGTCAACTACAAGCGCGCTGACGACACGATCCGCGCCGTGCGCTCGCTCGCGCGGCTGACGACGCCGGTCGAGGCGATCGTCGTCGACAACTGCTCCGGCGACGGCTCTGCGGCGGCGATCCGCGCGGCCTGTCCGAGTGCGACGGTGCTCGAGACCGAGCGGAACCTCGGCTTCGGCGGCGGCAACAACCGCGGCCTCCAGCGAGCCACGGACCTCGGCGCCGACTACGTGCTCCTGCTCAACAACGACGCAGAGGTCGTCGAGCCGGGATTCGTCGACGAGCTCGTGCGGGTGCTCGAGGAGGATCGAGGAGCCGGCATCGCCGCTCCGCTGATCCTGTTCCCGGACGGGTCCGCCCAGCCGACCGTCGGCAGGCGCCCGTCCTTCCGCTATGCGGTGCGGCTCGCGCTCGACCGGCGGTTGCACGGCGGAGCCGCGATCGTGCACGAGCGCCGACGAGTCGAGTTCGTGAACGCGGTCTGCATGCTCGTGCGCACCGAGGTCTTCCGGCGCGTCGGCGGCTTCGACGAGCGCTACTTCATGTACGGAGAGGAGGCCGACCTCGAGCAGCGCATCGTCGACGCGGGCTACTCGCTCGAGTACGTCCCCGTCCGGTCGATCGTGCACCACCACCAGGAGGTGTCGTACGACCCGGCTGCGCAGCTGCAGATGCGGCGGAACTTCATCCGTTTCTGCTTCGACCACAACGGCGCGGTGTCGGGGGTCCTCACCGCGTGCTGGTTCATGCTCGCCGCGATTGCTCGAGATGCGGCGGGGCGCCGTTGGTCCGAGGCTCCTGCGCTGGGACGGGCTCTGCGCGGGATCGGCGGCGGGCGCGAGTGGTGACGCCCAGAAGGGTGTCGTAGACCTTCTCCACCGCGCGCGCATTCGACCCTGCGTCGAATTGCACGCGCGCATGGTCGGCGGCCGCTGTGCCCATCCGGAGGCGGAGCTCCACGTCGAGCACGAGCCTGCGCAGCGCGGCGGCGATGTTCGCGGGACGCGGGTCGTCCAGCAGGATGCCGGTCTCGTCGGGAAGCATCACGCCGCCGCCGTCGTGCGAGCCCGAGGCGACCACCGGCTTGCCGAGCGCCGCCGCCTCGAGCACGGGCCGGCCGAGGCCGACGCCCTGGTTCGGGAAGGTGACGATGTCGAGGCCGCTGTACACGTCGGCGGTCCGGGTCGTGAACGGCAGGAACGAGAAGTAGTCCGTCAGGCCGAGCGCCTCGACCTGCCTCTTGATTGCCACCTCGTCGTTGGTGAGCAGGTTTGCCTGCTCGAGCAGGCGCCCGCGCATCGTCTCGAAGTACTCGGGCGGGCGGATGCCGCCGCCCATGATCACGAAGTGCACCGGCAGCCGCTCGTCGGCGAGGATCCCGGCCGCTTCGACGAGCTGCGGCCAGCCCTTCTGGCGGCGGAGGAAGCCGGCGAAGCCGATCACGACCTTGTCCTCCGGGAAGCCGAGTCGTCTCTTCGCTACCGCCGTGTCGAGCGGTTCCTCGTCGCCGACGCTGTTGTGCACGATCTCGACGGGGAGCCGGATGTTGAAGCGCTCCGCGACGTCGCGGTCGATGGCGATCGCGGCGTCCCCCCAACGGTCCATGAGCCTGGCGATCACGCGACTCCGCCGGTCGCGACCCTCGCCGGCGAGCGCCGAGCGCAGGTGCCACACGACCTTGGAGCCGTGCGTGTGCGCGAGAAACGCGGCCGGCAGCAGCGGGGAGTCGTTCAGGTGGACGATCGGGAACCGGCGCTCGCTCAGGAGCTGGTTGAAGTGGCGCAGATGCGGCGGCAGCGCGGCGAGCTCACGGCTGAGGATGAGCCAGCGAAGGCCCCTATACGGGCTGTCCCAGGCGTGCGCGAAGATCGCCACGGGCCCGGGGTGGACGGTCGCTCCGGCACGTCTGAAGAGGTCGGCAGCCGGTCCTTCGGGCGTGTAGACGTGCGGCTCGAACCGGGGGTCGAGCTCGCGAATCAGGACGGCGAGGCTCGACGGCGCGCCGCCGAGCTGTGGGCGGTGGTGCACGAAGAGGATCGGCGTGCGCTCGGGCTGCCCGGCGCGCTCCGGGCGCTCGGGACGTTCGGGGACGCGGATGAGGGAGCGGTAGATGTCCTGCACCTCGGCCGCGTTCGCCCGCTGGTCGAACCGTGCCTCTGCATGCAGGCGGGCAGCTTGACCGAGGGCACGACGGCGTTCCGGGTCGCGCAGGAGGCCCTCGAGCTCGTCGCCGAGCGTGTCGACGCCGAACCCGTGGACGAGCACGCCGGTCTGGTCCGGGACGAGAATGCCGCCGCCGGTCGCGGACCCCGACGCGACGACGGGGACGCCGCAGGCCGCGGCCTCGATCAGCGGACGCCCGAGCTCCGGCCCGCGGGACGGCGCGACGACGACGTCGCTCGCCTGGTAGACCCGCGCCGTGTGCTGCATGAACGGGACGAAGCGGATGACGTCCTGCAGCCCGTACTGATGCACGAGGTCGCGGGCCTCTCGCTCGTAGTTCTCGGCGAGCCCGAGCCACTCGAGGACGCGCCCGGTGAGCGTCGTGTAGAAGTCCTCGCCGCGCACACCGCCGCCGACGACGAGGAACTGCGCGGCGATGCCGCGGTCGTGGATCCGCTTGGCGGCGGCGATGAACTCGCGGAAACCCTTGAGCGGATAGATGAAGCCGACGAACGCAACGGTCGGGACGTCGGGCGGCAGGCCGAGTGCCTCCTTCGCCTTCGCCGGGTCGTCGGGGCGGAACTCGTCGAGGTCGACGACGTTCGGCACGACGTGGGCGCCGACGTCGAAGACACGCGCGATGTCCTCGTTGATCGCGATCGAGACGTTGGCGAGCCGTCGGATCGCCGAGCGCACGAGCCCCGAGCGAACGTCGCGACCCTCGTGCGCGAGCGCGGAGCGCAGGTGCCACACCACGGGAAGCCCGCGCCGGCGCGCCAGCATGCCTGCCGGGATCAGCGGCGAGTCGTTCAGGTGAACGAGGTCGAAATGCTCCCGGCGCATGAGTGCGCCGAGGGACTTCAGGTGGTGCGGCAGACGGACGACCTCGCGTCCGAAGAGCAGCCAGCGCCGTCCCTGGTAGCTGCTCGCCCAGACGTGCGTGAACCCCGCGACGGGCCCGGTGTGCACGGTCGCTCCTGCGTCGCGGAACAGCTCGGTCGCCGGACCGGGCGGGCAGTAGACGTGCGCCTCGAACTCGTCGGGGTCGAGCCGGCGGATCAGATGCGCGAGGCTCGTCGGCGAGCCGCCGAGCTCGGGGCGGTGGTGGACGTAGAGGATTCGCTGCGGCACGGGGGTCCAGCCTAGCCGCGGACGGCGAGCCCGACGGCCTCCAGGAACTGGCTCACGGCGAAGTCGTAGTCCCAGTCGTCGATAGGCCCGCGCGCGCGGGCGTCCGGGGGAATGGGCGCCGTCAGGGCGGCGGCGAGGGCGCGGGCGTCGCCGGTCCGGACGACGCGGCCGTTCGACCCGTCGACGACGAGGTCCTCCGCGGCTCCGACGGCATCCGTGACGATGACGGGGCAGCCGGCGGCGAGGGACTCGTTGACGACGACGCCCCACGGCTCGACGCGCGAGGGAACGACCGTGAGTTCCGCGAGCGCCATGAGCTCGACGAGCGCGTCGCGCTGCTGGAACCCGAGGAGCCGCACGCCCGGCACGTCGCGAAGATCCCGTGCGAGGGGTCCTTCGCCCGCGACGAGGAGCGGCGGCGCGGACGTGCCGAGCAGCCGCAACCCGTTCACGAGATCGGGGATGCCCTTCTCCTCGACGAGCCGGCCGGCGAACAGCCAGTAGCGCTCCGGAACGTCGAGTGCGCCGCGGATCTCCACCGCCCGTGCCCGCGCCTGCTCGCCGAGCTCGCGGTAGACCGGAACGTCGATCGTGTTGGGGAAGAACCGGATTCGGTCGCGCGCGACGCCGTAGTGCTCGAGGTAGCGCGCCGCTGCCGAGCCGACCGCGAGCCCGGCGGCCGCGCCGCCGACGACAGGCGGCAGGAGCGCACGCTTGAGGGCTCGCTTCACCGCCGATCGGGGCTTCAGGAACTGGCTCTCGTTGTGCAGGAGATACGGGATTCCGAGGAGCCGCGCGTAGGCAATCGCGGCCTGCTCGGCGAAGACGGCATAGCCGCCGATGACGAGCACGTCCGGACGGCGGCGGTGCAGCTCGCGCAGGATCGTCGGATTCACCTCGTAGACGAACGTGTTGCGCCGGCCGCCGGTGCGGAGCCCGAAGCCCGGCAACACGGCGTGCGGAACCCCGGCGAGCTCCGCATCGAGCTGCCACGGACGATTCGGCTGCCGGGCGCTGCAGAAGAGCACCTCGAGCCGGAGCTCCGGTTGCGCGGCCAGCCGCCGGTAGAGCGGCAGCCGGTACGGAGTCGGGATCTCGGAGAGAACGACGACGTGAGTGGAGGCGGAGGTGCCGTGCATGGCCGAGACTATTGTTGTCCCGTCTTGGAGCGGCTGGGGCGACTACAGCGTCGATGGGTCGAGCGCGCGACCGCGTGCGTGCTCGCGATCACCGTCGTCCTCGTGGCGTTCGGCAGCTCGGCCTCGCCGACGCTCCGATCGCTCGGTGGGCCGGGGCGGTGGCTGGCGCTCGTCGCGCTTTGGATCTGCGCGGCGCTCCTGGCCGCGCTCGGCCGGCACGGACCGCCGGGGCGGGCCCTGCGGACGCTCGCGTGGCCGTCCGGACTGCTCGTGCTGCTCGCGTTCACGTCGAGCGGATACTCGGTTCTCCCTCGGCTGACGTTCGAGCGCTCGGTGACCCTCGCGGTCGCGCTCTCGGCGGCCGCACTGCTCGGCTATACGACCGAGGCGGACCCGCGCCTCGTGCGTCTGCTTCTCGCTGCGATCGTCGCCGGTGCGGCCGCGGTCGCGGTCGGCGGCCTGCTTCTCTGGCTCGTCGATCCGTCCGCCGCCGTGCAAGGGGCTTCGCCCGGCGTTCCGGCTCGCTGGCGCGGGATCGGCGAGAACCCGAACACGATCTCGATGCTCGCGGCGATCGCGCTCGCGCCCGCCGCGTGGCTGTCCATGCCGCTCCGTCGCTCCACGCGAACGGTGGTCTGGCTTGCTTCCGCTCTGGCGCTGTTCCTGACGATCCTCGCCTCCGGCTCCCGCGGTGCCCTGCTCGGCGGCGTCGTCGCGTTCGGGCTCGAGGCGGCGCTCCTGCCGCGACGGACGCTCCGGCGCGTCGCCGGTGTCGCCGCAGTGGTCGCCGTGTTCGGCGCCGGCGCGCTCGTGGTCCAGGCTGTCGTGACGACTCCGCCGCAGCCGCCGGTGGCGGGCGGCGGCGCGAAGCTCCCCGTCCGATCGCTCACCTCGACCGGAGACAGCGGTCGGCTCGCGGCGTGGCGCCGCGCGCTCACCACCGGAGACGATCGGCCCGTGCTCGGGTACGGCTTCGGCACCGAGGAGCACGTCTTCATCCGGCGCTTCCGCGACTTTCAGGGCTCGCGGCCCGAGAACTCGATCCTCGGTCTTTACCTCCAGCTCGGCAGCGTCGGCGTGCTGCTGCTCGTCGCCGCCGTGGCCGTGATGGTGGGGGCCGCCGTCGTGGGCGTGCGCCGGCGCCTGCTGCAGTCCGTCCCCATCCTCTGCCTGCTCGCCGCCGCACTCGTGCTCATGATCGTGCAGTCGTACATCTACGCGGTCGGCAACGTGGCGATGGTGAGCGTCTGGGTCGCAGGCTTCGCCGGCGCCGGGGCGCTCGCGTGGGGGAAGACATGAGCCGCAGGCCGAGGCTGCTGGTCCTGAACCAGTACTACGCGCCCGGACTCGAAGCGACCGCGCACCTCCTCGGGGACCTGTGCGTCGCGCTCGCCGACGAGTTCGACATCACCGTCGTGACCGGGAGGCTGCAGATACCGCCTGTCGACGCGGGTCGCACGGTCGAGGACGGCGTCGAGGTGATCCGGGTCAACTCGACGGCGTACGAGCGCCGGAGGTTGTGGCTCCGGGCCGTGAACTACGTGACGTACCTGTTGCAGTCCTTCCGCGCGAGCCTCCGTGTCGAGCGTCCCGACATCGTGCTCTGCATGACGGACCCGCCGATCATCGGGAACGTCGCGCTCGCCGTCGCGCGCAGATTCCGGGCGCCGCTCATCGTGGTGAGCCAGGACGTCTTCCCGGAGATCGCAGTCCGCTTGCGGCGACTCGAGAATCCGCTCCTCATCGCGGTGCTGCGCGCACTGATCGCGTACTACCTCCGACGCGCCGACCGCGTCGTCGCGATCGGCGAGACGATGCGGATGCGCCTGATCGAGAAGGGCGCGCCGCCCACCCGCGTCCACGTGATTCCGAACTGGATCGACACGACGGCGCTCGTCCCTGCGGAGCGGAACAACGAGTGGGCGCGCGAGCACGGCCTCGACGGTCGGTTCGTGGTCATGCACTCCGGCAACATCGGACACGCCCAGAACCTCGACGCCCTGATTCGCTCCGCGACGTTCCTGCGTGACCTGGAGCGACTCACGATCCTGCTGATCGGCGGCGGCGCCCGCTGGGACGAGTTCACCGCACTCGCGGAGCTGCTCGAGGTCGATGCCGTGCGTTTTCTTCCGTACCAGCCGCGCGAGGTGTTGACGCAGTCGCTGTCGGCCGCGGACATCCACGTCGTCGGGCTCGCGCGCGGGCTGGGAGGCTACGTCGTGCCGAGCCGGCTGTACGGGATCCTCGCCGTCGGCCGCCCGGTCATCGTCGCCGCCGACGAGGAGACCGAGACGGCACAGGTCGTGCGGGAGTCGGGCTGCGGAATCGTCGTGCCGCCGGGGCGGCCCGAGCTGCTCGCGGCCGTGATCCGCCAGGCGTACGACGGCGAGCTGCCGCTCGAGGAGATGGGACGGCGGGCACGCGAGCACGTCGTGGCCGCGGAAGATCGCGCGCTCGCCGTGGGCCGCTATCGCGCACTGCTTCACGAGCTGCTGGAGGAGAGCGACTGATGTCCCTCGTGACTCCGCGGCGCATCGGAGTCGTGCTCGCGCTCGTCGTGCTCGTCGCGGCGGCGGTCGTCTACGGCCGTGCGGAGGGCCGGGCGGCGGTTCGAACCCAGCAGCATCGGCTGCTCGCGCTGAGGGCGGACGTCGGCGCGAGATATCTCCGGCCGGGATACACCGCGGTCGATCCCGTCACGAGCTTCACATGCCTCGCCTACGCCGCCGGCGGAAGCCCGTTCGGCCTGGAGCTCTGCTTCGATCCGAGCGGGCGGCTCGTCGAGGCGGTCGACCGCCGGACGAAGCCGGAGCGCATCGCCAGCCTGAGGTGGGACCCTGCGGCCGCGCCGCTCGTGGTCTCGACGACCGTGCTTCGTGCCGTCCTGCATCGCGTTCCGCCGGCGAGCGGACTGATCCCCTGACCGAGGGCCGCATCCCGGCGGCACGAGTACCATCGGCGCATGTGCGGGATCATCGGCATCGCGCGCGCTGACCGGCCCGCCGACGCGGACGGACTCCCGCTCGATTCGCTCTACCACCGCGGGCCCGACGGCGAGGGGCGCTTCGCCGCGGGGCACGTCGCAGTCGGAATGCGGCGGCTCGCGATCATCGATCTCGACACCGGCGACCAGCCGATCGCGAACGAGACCGGCGACGTCGTCTGCGTGTGCAACGGCGAGATCTACAACTTCGTCGAGCTCCGCGCCGAGCTCGAGTCGAGGGGTCACGTCTTCTCGACGCACTCCGACGTCGAGGTCGTCGTGCACCTCTACGAGGAGCTCGGCGAGCGGTGCTTCGAGCGTCTGCGCGGGATGTTCGCCGTCGCGCTGTGGGATGCGGGACGGGAGCGGCTCGTGCTCGCCCGCGACCGGTTCGGGATCAAGCCGCTCTACCTGGCGGAGGTCGACGGCGCGCTCGCGTTCTCGTCGGAGATCACCCCCCTGTTCGAGATCGGCGTCCCGGCAAGACCGGACGTCGAGGCGGTCGCCGACGTCTTGTCGCTGGGCTACGTACCCGGGGAGCGGACCGGCTTCCTCGACGTGCGCGCGCTCGCGCCCGGGTACGCCCTCGTGCGGGACGACGCCGGCCGGCGCGAGTTCCCGTTCGTGACGGTGGCGCCGGAGGCGGCTCCGCTCGAGGAGACGCTCGCGGATGCGGTCCGGATCCACCTCCGCTCGGACGTGCCGCTCGCGGTGCTGCTTTCCGGCGGCCTCGATTCGAGCCTGATCGCGGCGCTCGCCGTCGACGAGCTCGAGAGCCTGCACACCTTCACGGTCGGGTTCGGCGACCGCGCGTTCGACGAGGTCGAGGCCGCCCGGGCCGTGGCGCGGCAGCTGCGGACGGAGCATCACGAGGTCGCCGTGCGGCCCGACGCCGCCGCCGACCTGCCGGAGATCGTGCGCCGGCTCGAGGAGCCGAACGGCGACGCGTCGGCGATCCCCCTGTACTACGTCTGCCGGGCCGCGGCGGGGTCGGTCAAGGTCGCGCTCGCGGGCGAGGGCGGCGACGAGGTCTTCGGGGGCTACGCGCGGTACGTGTGGGACCGGAGGGCCCGGCTGCTGGGCCGGACCCTGCCGACCGCGACGATCGCGGACGCCCTCGTCCGCGTTCCCGCCGTCCGGCGTCGCGCCGCCGGGCGCGAGCGCGGCGACGTCGTCAGGCGCGCCGTCAAGCTGCTCCGGCATGCGGGGCTCGCGACCCCGGACCGCTACTTCTCGTGGTTCGCGCTCGTCTCCGACGACGTCAAGGCGGAGCTGCTGCGGAAGCGCCCCCGCCCGACGCAGGACGTCTTCCGGGCTCTCCTGGCCGAAGCGCCGCCCGGCCTGACGCAGCTCGGCCGGCTCCAGTACACGGACCTGCGGAGCATGCTCGCGAAGGACCTGCTCGTGAAGGCCGATCGCATGAGCATGGCGCACTCGCTCGAGCTGCGGGTGCCGATGCTCGACAACGACGTCGTCGCGGCTGGGCTCGCGCTCCCCGACCGGGAGAAGGTGCGAGGAGTCGAGACGAAGGTTGCCATCCGGCGTCTCGTCGAGCGCCGCCTCGGACGTTCCATCGCGCGGCGCCCGAAGCGGGGCTTCGAGGTTCCGATCGACGCGTGGCTCCGTGGAGAGCTCGCCCCGCTCGCGACCGAGCTGCTCTCGCACGACCGGGTGGCGCGGCACGGCCTGCTGCGGCCGGACGCCGTCGAGAGACATCTGGCCGAGCACCTTCGTGGTGACGCCGACAACGGCCTTTCCCTCTACGGTCTCATGACCCTCGAGCTCTGGCTCGAGGAGTTCGTCGACCGCCGCGCGCGTAGCATCGTCGCGTGATCGTGGTCAAGGCTCTCTTCTGGGCTTCCGCCGGCGCGCTCGTCTGGACGCACGCTGCGTATCCGCTCGCGGCGCGCGGGCTCGCCCGGTTGCGCACGCGGCCCGTGCGGGCCGACGACGACACGCTGCCGACGGTCGCCGTGATCGTCGCCGCGCATGACGAGGAGGCGGTGATCGAGCGGCGAATCGCGAACCTCCGCGCGCTCGACTATCCCGCCGACCGGCTCGAGCTCGTCGTCACCTCCGACGCGTCGACCGACCGGACCGAGGAGCTGGCCGAGGCGGCCGGCGCGCGCGTGATCCGCAACCCGCGCGGCGGCAAGGTCGCCGCCCAGGACAGCGCCGTCCGACAGACCGGGAGCGAGGTCGTCGCCTTCTCCGATGCCAACTGCACGTGGGCGCCGGACGCGCTGCGCAAGCTCGTCCGCTCCTTCGCCGACCCGGATGTCGCCTATGTCTGCGGCCGCCTCAACCTCGAGTCCGAGGACGGCCGCAACAAGGAGGGCCTCTACTGGCGCTACGAGCTCGCGCTCCGCGCCGACGAGTCCCGCATCGACTCCGTTACCGGCGGCAACGGCTCGATCTACGCCGTGCGCCGCGAGGACTACCTCGAGGTCGACCCCCGCTTCGGCCACGATCTCTCGTTCCCGTACCGGATGGTGCAGAACGGCAAGCGCGCCGTCTACGAGTCGGAGGCGAATGCGTACGAGAAGGCGACGCCGACGACGGAGGACGAGTACCGTCGCAAGGTGCGCATGTTCGAGCACTGCTGGGCGATCGTCGTCGAGGGGAAGATGCTGCGGCGGCTGCGCCCGCTCTATTTCGTCGAGGTCGTCTCGCACCGCCACCTGCGCTACGGGAGCGGTCTGCTCCACGTCGTCCTGCTCGGATCGTCGATCGCGCTCGTCGGCGAGGGGACGATCTATCCGGTCGCGCTCGGCCTCCAGCTCGGCGTCCTCGCCGCCGCGGCGGTCGGCGTGGGGGTCGCGCGCTACTACGTGCTCGTCACGTGGGCGACGCTCGAGTCGCTCCTGAACTACGCGAGGCGCGGCGTGCCGACCACGTGGGACGCGGCCGAGGGGACGCGCTAGCGCGGGAAGCAGGCCTCGACCGGCCCGAACCACCGCTTCTGCCCGGGGCACGGCAAGGGCGAGCTGTCGCTGAGCCGGATGCGGATCGTGACGAGCGGCGTCGTTCCCGCCGGCACCTGGAGGTGCCCCCAGGCGAGATACTCGGCGGGGGCGGAGGCGATGTGCAGGTTGCGTGCACGCGCCGCCTTGGCGAGCGCGGATGTGTCGTCGTAGACGACCCAGTAGGCGCCGCCCGTTCCGCCGTGCTGCCGGACGAACGCGTGGAACGAGAGCGTGAACGCGACGAAGGCCGCGGCGATCGCGGCGGTGGTTGCGAGCGAGACGACGGACGATCGACGCCGGAAAAGGAGCGACGCCGCGTCGTCGAGGCCGAGCGCCGCAAGCAGGAACGAGGCGGGGTAGCTGATGATCAGGTAGTGCGGCCCGACACCGCTCCGGGACGACGTGATGTACGCGAGGCAGATGCCGACGAGCCAGATGACGAGGAGCGCCCGGCGCTCGGTGTCGGAGTCCGGGTGGCGGCCGTCGCGCACGACACGCGCGAGCGACGTCGCCGTCCCGAACACGAGCAGGACGATGACGACGATCCCGGCCGCGCGGCCGAGCGTCCACGCCGCGCCGCTCTGGTGGTGCGCCCCGGTGACGAAGCTCCAGCCCTCGGCGCTGACGAGATCGATCGTCTGGCGGACCGCCTCGATCGTCCCCGTGCCTGCCGTCCCGCCGTGGCCGCGACCGTTGTTCACGATCAGGCTGAAGTCGCGGAAGCCGTGCTTCGCGTTGTGGGCCAGCCACGATCCGAGCAGGACGACGCCGACGACGGTGCCGGCGACAACCCCGCGCCAGTCGATGTCCCTCGCCCGATACGCGAGCACGGCACCGATCGGGAGGATGAGCGCGACCGCCGACAGGTTCAGCGAGATCGCGACGACGAAGAGCACCGGCACGAGCAGCGCGATCCGGGTGTGATCCCGCTCGAGCACGACGAACAGCGTCCACAGCAACGAGACGGTGGCGAGCGGGAGATAGTCCTGCTGGAACAAGATGCGACCGAAGAACACCGCCCAGGGCGCCGTCGCGAACAACACGATCGTGACGAACGCCACCGTGCGGCCGAAGCGCGGTCGGATGAGAACGTAGGTGAACGCGATTGCGACGACCGACAGGACGCCGACCGACGCCGTCGCGAAGAGCACGCCGTCGTGGATCGCGACGAGGACCGCGACCATGTAGACGTAGAGGGGCGGGTTGGCCGCGCCGGAGCTCGACGTCAGACCGATCGTGCGGACGTCGCCGTGGAGGATGTCGTGCGCGATGCGCAGCGCGACCGCCTGATCGTCGTGGAACGTGACGATCCCGAGGTGCCGCAGCCGCAGCCAGGCGGCGAGCGCGAGAATCGCCGCCACGCCTGCCGACTCCCAGATCAGCCGTGGCGACCGGATCAACGCGTCCTCCGCAGCAGCGACGGCGGATTGAGCGGAGGAGGCGCGATGACGAACGGAACGAGCACGAGCAGCAGCGAGGTGTTGCGCAGGGCGTCCCGGAGCATCACGGTCGCGTTCGAGGCCAGGCAGAGCGCGAGCACGGCCAGGCCGAGGTAGACGAGGTCGACCGGCCCGCGGAGGCGCAGCGCTCGCACTCCTGCCAGGGTCAGCAGGCCGAGGAGCGCGACGAGCACGACGATCGTCACCTCGCCGAGCTGGTTCAGCGCCGCGCCGGTGTCGTACGAATGGACGCCCGCGTCGACGAGGGCGCGCCGCCAGCCGCTGAACGGGACGCCGAGCGCGTGGCTCCCGTGCGTGAGCCAGGCGCCCAGCGTCGCGCGCTCGTAGATCCACCAGCCGACGGCGGGGACGAGCGTCGCGAGGATCGGGACGACGTCGCGGAGGCGCCGGCCGCGTCGAGCGAGCTCCCAGCCGGCGAGCGCGAGCGGGACGAGGACGAACTCCTCCTTCGACAGCGGCAGGAGCACGAGGCAGGTGTAGAGCAGCGCCCGCCGGTCGCGCACGTAGCCGTAGAACGCGCCGAGGAGCAGCGCGGCGCACAGCGGCTCCGCCAGGTCGTGTGCGGCGGCGTAGAGCAGCCCGGGGTTGAGCGCGACGAACAGCGCCTCCATCCCCGACCGGCCGCGGGCGAGGCCGAGCGCGGCGGCCCCCGCGGCGGCCGCGCCGATCGTGAGGAGCCCGAGCACGGCGAGCGCTGCGGCCGCGGCCCTCGCCTGGCCCGCGGAGGCGATCCAGCCGAGCCAGCCGAGCAGCGGATGGCCGTAGCGGTAGGGCGCCGAGTCGAGCTCGGTGTGCGCGCGCCCGCGGGCGAGCGGGTCGATCGCGATTCCCCAGTAGAACTGCCCGTCGTACCCGCCCCCCGTCACGAGCCGAAATCCCGGGTCGACCTGCTTCGCCGTCGACGCGAGGGCACTGCCCGTCCCGACGCGCGGCAGCGCGGTGGCGCTCCAGCCGGCAGGGCGGAGCGACGGCACCATCGCGATCGCGGCGAGGACCGCGGCGAGCAGGCCGTAGGCCAGAGGCACGGGCATGCGGACGGATGGGAGGCGGGGCACGGAGGACGAGATGGTAGAACGGCGGGGCCGTGAACGCGTCCGCACCCGAGCTCACCGTCGTGATGCCCGTCTACAACGAGCGGGAGACGGTCGAGCGCGCCGTCGAGGCGGTGCTCGAGGCCGACCTCGGCGATGCGTTCGAGGTGCTGATCGTGGACGACGGCTCGGTCGACGGGACGCGCGAGCTGCTACGTACGCAGTCGTGGCCGGATCCGGTGCGGGTCCTCTACCACGATCGCAATCGCGGCAAGGGGACCGCGATCCGCACCGCCCTCACCGAGGCGCGCGGCCGCTACACGGCGATCATGGACGCCGACCTCGAGTACGACCCGCGCGACATCCGTCTCCTGCTCGAGCCCCTCCGCAACGGCGACTCGAGGGCGGTGTTCGGAACGCGTGCCTTCGAGTCGCATTCGGCGTTCAGCTTCTGGTACGTCGTCGGCAACCGCGCCGTCACGCTCGTCGCCAACGTCATCTTCAACAGCTGGATCTCCGATCTGATGACCGGTCAGAAGGCGATGGAGACGGAGCTGTTCCGGTCCCTCGACCTGCGCGAGCGGGGGTTCGCGATCGAGGCCGAGATCACCGCCAGGCTGCTCGGAGCCGGGGTGCGGATCTACGAGGTGCCGATCGGCTATCGCGCCCGAAGCCGCGAGGAGGGGAAGAAGCTGACGAGCCTGGACGGCGTTCGGGTGCTCTGGACGCTCCTTCGCTGCCGCGTCACCTGAGCCGCGCCGCCTGGGTCGAGGCCGCGGTAGCCGTCAAGATGCCGCTGTGGTCGTTTGCGCCGTTCCCGTCGCATGATCTCGGTGGTGCGCCCCGGTTGGGCGGCGATTCTCGAGCGCGGGCTGCTCGCCGGCGGATTCGTCGTGCTCTTCGCGGTCATGCCACACGCGCTCGAGGGCGACGACTTCCAGCGCTTCGCCGACATCCAGCTGCTCCTGAACCACGGTCACCTGAGCCACAGCAGGTTCTCACTCGTCATGCCGCTGGTGTCGGCGCCTCTCCTGCTGCTCGGACACCTCGTCCGGTCGCCGAGCTGGTGGGCGACGCGGTTCAACGTCGTCGTCGTCGCCGTCGGCGCGCTGGTCACGTGGCGCCTCCTGCGCGGCCGTGTCGAAGCCGTCCTTCTCCGGCGCACGCTGCTCCTCGTGCTGTTCGCGTCGCTTCTCACCAACCGCCTTCGCGCCTACGACCCGGAGGTGCTCGACGGGACGCTCCTCGCAATCGGGATCGTGTGCATCGGGACTCGACGTCACGTCGCCGCCGGCTGGACGGCGATCGTCGTGGCGGCGGTGAACTCGCCGGCTCTCGTGCTCGCACTCGTGCCCTTCGCCGGGTACGAGACGTTCCGGACGAGGCGACTTCGTCCACTGGCGTTCCTCGGCCTGGCTGCGATCCTCGTGATGGGTGAATCCTGGCTCCGGCGCGGTGGCCCGCTCCACACCGGCTACGCCAACGATCACGGGTTCGCCACCATCCTCCCCTACTCGGGTCGGCCCGGATTCAGCTACCCGTTCCTGCTCGGTGTGGCCTCGATCGTCTTCTCCTTCGGACGGGGTCTGCTCTTCTTCGCGCCCGGCCTTGCGCTCTGGCTCAGCGCTCGCACCCGCCGGGCCGCGACCCGGGTCCGTCCGTTTCTCGTCCCGATGCTCCTCGTCGTCCTGGGGATGGTCATCGTCTACGCGAAGTGGTGGGCCTGGTACGGCGGCCTCTCCTGGGGGCCACGATTCTTCGCCTTCGCCGCCCTGCCGGCCTCGCTGATCGTTGCGCTCCGCATCGGCCTCGCCGGCGAGTCCGCGGGTGCCGACATCGTCACGCTCGGCGTCCTCGCCCTCTCCGCCTGGGTCGGTGTCACCGGCGCCGTCGCCGACTTCTCCCAGCTCGAGTTCTGTGCGAGGAATCACTACGCGCTCGAGTCGCTCTGCTGGTACGTGCCGGAGTACAGCTCTCTCTGGTGGCCGATCCTGCATCCGCCGGCGGTGACGGCGACGACCGCGATCATGGTCTGCTGGTGCGCGGCCGTGTTCGTCTGTCTCGCGCTCCCTCTCGTGGCTGCGCTCATCTCGGCGGCTCGGCATCGACCTGCCGTGCGGCTGTCGGGTGGATGGCGCTTCTGACCGTCCGGTCGCAGACGAGGAGTCGCGAGCGAGATGGTAGAACGGCGGAGCGCGTGACCGCTTCGGAACCCGAGCCCACTGTCGCGGTGCCTGCCCACAGCGGGCGGGTGCGTTGGACACTCGACCGCGGTCGCGTCGGATGAACCGCGCTGCCGACGTCGCGCTCGCGGGGACCGCGCTCGTCGTCACGAGCCCGCTGCTCGGGATCGCGGCGCTCGCGACGAAGCTCGGCGACCGCGGGCCCGTCCTCTACCGGCAGACGCGCGTCGGCAAGGACGGCGTCGACTTCGAGCTGCTGAAGCTCCGCACGATGATCGTCGGCGCCGAGAAGGTCGGCGCCGGCTTCGCGGTGAGCGAGGGCGACCCGCGCATCACCCGCGTCGGGCGCGTCCTGCGGAAGCTCTCCGTCGACGAGCTGCCGCAGCTCTGGAATGTCGTCCGCGGCGAGATGAGCGTCGTCGGGCCGCGCCCGACGCTGCGCTACCAGGTCGAGCGGTACACGGCGCGGCAGGCGCGGCGGCTCGAGGTGAAGCCCGGGATCACCGGCTGGGCCCAGGTGAACGGGCGGGCGGCGCTGCCGTGGGACGAGCGGATCGAGCTCGACGTCTGGTACGTCGAGCACCGCTCGCCGCGGCTCGACCTGAAGATCCTCGCGAAGACGCCGCTCGCGCTCTTCGGCGGCACGTACAAGGGCGCACGGGGTGGCTGGAAGAATCACGCCTGAGCGGGTGGCGGTCGGGTTCGCGATCCTCGCGGGCCTGATCGTCCTCTGGAACGCCTCCGCCTACCCCGCCGGGGCCGGCTACGACGCGCCCTCGCACCGCGAGTACGCCGACTTCCTCATCCAGCACCTGCGGCTCCCGATCCGGGACGAGACGCCGGAGTACTACTCGCCGCCGCTCTACTACGCGGTCGCCGGCGCCGTCACCTGGGTCGGCCGGCAGGCGGGGCTCGGTGAGCCGCACAAGCTCGGGCAGCTGCTGAACGTGGGCGTCGTCGTGGGCACGGTGCTCCTCGTCATCGCCCTCGCGCGGCTGCTCTGGCCCGAGCGGCGCTGGCTCGCGCCCGCCGCCGCCGGGTTCGTCGCGCTCTCGCCGGTGCTGATGCGGACCGCCTCGATGTTCAACCCCGAGCCGACCGACCTGTTCGTCGCGACGCTCTGCCTCTGGCTCGCCGCGCGGATGCTCGTGCGGCGGAGCTACGGCTGGAAGCCGGCGCTCGCGCTCGGCGCCGCGCTCGGCGCCGGGCAGATGATCCGTCAGTTCGCGCTGTGGACGCTCGCCGTCGTCGTGCTCGCGTGGCTCGTCGCGATCTGGGTGCGGACGGAGGAGCGGCGGGAGCTCGTGCGCGCGCTCGCCGTCTCGCTCGCGGCGGTCGCCGTCATCGCCGGGCCGTGGTACGGCTACCGGGCGGCGAACTACGGGAACGCGATCTTCGACCGGCCGCACTCGTCGAAGCCGCTGTGGGAGCGGCGGCCGGCGCGGTTCTACGTCGACCTCGCGCCGCGGACGGTGTTCACGCGGCCGTACCGGCCGAACCTCGTCAACCTCGCCTGGCCGGAGACGTACGTCGACACCTGGGGCGACTGGTACGGCGTGTTCGCGTGGTCGCGGGAAGATCACGCGAAGCCGTCGGACGGGCAGAACGCCTGGCTCGTCCTCCAGAACGCCGTCGGGATCGTGCCGACCGCGCTCGCGATCGGCGGCTGGCTCGTGCTGCTCGTGCTCGCCCTCCGGCGCCGCGATCCGTCGCGACTGCTCGTCTCGCTCCTGCCGCTGGCGGGACTCGCCGGCTACCTCTACTTCACCGTCAGCTACCCGACGCCCGACGGCGACGTGCTGAAGCCGACGTACATGCTCACGACGCTCGGCGCGTGGGCGCTCTGCTTCGGCTGGGCGGCGACGAAGCTCGGCGAGCGGTGGCCGCGCCTCGTCGCCGCCGTCCTCGTCGTGCTCGCGGTGATCGACCTGCCGTTCGTGATCTACAAGGGCGCCGTCGGGCTCTAGGAGGGTCTGGCAGGAGCGCCATCCCGCCAGACCCTCCTAGCAGCCGCGCTGCACCGTCAGCTGGACGAGGAGCTTGCCCGTCTCGCTCGCCCACTCCTGGGGGAGCTCCCACCACGGCCAGCCCGAGCCGACCACCCAGAGCTTGTCGTGGTAGCAGCGCGCGAAGAGCATCTTCGCGCGCGTCACGTGATACGTGGAGGTGACGACGACGACGCGCGTCCAGCCGTGCGTGCGCGCGAGTCGCGCGACGGCCCGCGCCTCGCCCTGCGTGCTGTACGGCTCCGGCTGGAAGCAGACGACCTTCGCGCCCGGGGCCGCCTTCATCCGGCCGGAGCACAGCGCGACCGCCTTCGGCCAGGGGCCGCGCATCGGGCTCGAGATCACGAGCGTCGGCGCTACGCCGCGCCGGACGAGGGCGAGCGCCGGGTCGAGCCGCCGGTCGAGGCCGCCCGAGAGGACGACGACGGCGTCCGCGTGCGCGGGCGGCGTGCTCTCCGCCCGTGGCCAGACGAAGAGAAAGGCGCAGGCGACGAGCCAGAGCGCGGCGAGGCCGGCGACGACGAGCAGGATCCGTCGGATCATCGGCCCGAGTCAATCAGAGCCGGGTACCCTCTCCGCCCGTGAGCGGCGTCCTCTTCACCTGCGCGGGCCAGCGGGTCGACATCGTCACCGCGTTCAAGCGCGCGGGGGCGCGGACGCTCGCGACGGACGTGAACCCGCTCGCGCCGGCGCTCTACCACGCCGACGAGCACGCGTTCGTCCCGCGTGTCGACGACCCCGGCTACGTGGACGCGCTGCGCCGGCTCGTCGAGGCGTACGACGTCTCGCTGATCGTGCCGCTGACCGACCTCGACCACGGCGTGCTCGCGCGCGCGCGCGGCGATCTCGGCGGCGCGCTCGTGCTCCTGCCCGCGCCCGAGATCGTCGACGCGCTCGCGGACAAGTGGCTCGCGCACCTGCTGTTCGTCGAGCGCGGGATCGGCTCGCCGCCGACGTGGCTTCCCGGCGCGCTCCCCGACGAGCTCGAGTTTCCCGTGCTCGTGAAGGCGCGGCACGGCTTCGGCTCGCGCGGGATCTACCGCTGCGCCGACCGCGCCGAGCTCGACTTCTTCCTCGGCTACACCGACAAGGAGTCGATGGTGCAGTCGGCGTGCCGCGGCGAGGAGTTCTCGATCGACGTCTTCTGCGACCTCGAGAGCCGCTGCCTGAACGCAGTGCCGCGGACGATGATCGAGTCGAAGGGCGGCGAGTCGATCAAGGGCCGGACGATCCGCGACCCGGAGCTGATCGAGCTCGGCCGCTTCGTCTCCGAGACGCTCGGGCTCGTCGGGCCGGCCAACGTCCAGTGCTTCCGCGAGTCCGACGGCTCGCACCGCGTGACGGACATCAACCCGCGCTTCGGCGGCGCCTTCCCGCTGCCGACCGCCGCCGGGAGCCGCTACCCGGAGCTCGCGCTCGCGCTCGCCGCCGGCGAGCGGCCCGAGCCGCGGCTCGGCGACTTCCGCGAGGGGCTCGTCATGACCCGCTTCTTCAGTGAGCTGGTGCTGTCGGCCGGACCGGACGGTACCTTGGAGCCGTTCGCCGAGGAACTCCCCGAGCCGGTCGCACCCGACGGCGTCGAGCCCTAGCCGCCGGTATCCGCCTGTCGACGGTCGCCGCCGTCGCCGGGCTCGCCGCGGCGTGCGGCGGGACCGCGCATCAGGCCGCCCCGCCCGCGACGACGGCGGTCGAGCGGCAGCCGCCGAAGCACGCCGCGCCGGCGGTCCCGCCCGGCCGCGCGCTCCTCGAGATCACCGTCATCGACGGCGACCGCTGGACGCGCCTGCCCGGCGCGACGGTCCGGCTGTGGGGCCGCGCCGCGCGCACCGACCGGCACGGCGTCGCCGGCATCCGCGTCCCCCGGCGCCGGGCGCTGCCGGTGAGCGTCAGCGTCCACGGCTACGGGCCGCGCACCGTCTGGGCGGACTTCCGCACGCACCGGAGGGTGACCGTGCGCGTCTACCGCCCCGAGCTGCAGTGGCCGCTGTACGGCGCGAACGAGACGCGGACGCAGAGCCAGGCGCACATCCGCCTCCGGCCGCCGTTCCAGACCGTCTGGGCGGTGCCGCTCGGCGGGCTGATCGAGTTCCCGGCCGTCGTCTCGGACGGCGTCGCGTACATCGGCAACTACAGCGGCACCGTCCGCGCGATCTCGATGCTGCGAGGGACGGTGCTCTGGCGTCACGACACCCCGCGAACGACGATGGCGTCGTCGCCGGCGGTCGTCGGCCGCGTGCTCGTCTACCACGGGATGAACGGCGACGTCTTCGTGCTCGAGCGCGCGACCGGCCGGCTGCTCTGGCACTACGACGCCGGCTCGGCGATCGAGTCGTCGCCCCTCGTCGTCGGCGGGATCGACTACTTCGGCGCCTGGAACGGGCGGCTGTACGCGCTCGACCTGGCGAGGCGGCGGCTGCTCTGGAGCAGGGAGCTCGGCGCGAAGATCACCTCGAGCGCGGCGATCGCCGGCGGGACGCTCTACATCGGCGACTACGCGGGACGGCTCTGGGCGCTGTCGCCGCGAACCGGCGCGACGCGCTGGGTCGGGCACGTGAACGGGCGGATCTACGGCACGCCGGCGGTCGCGGGCGGCCGCGTGTTCGCGCCGTCGTCGACCGGGGGCTCGCTGACGGCGTTCACGACCGGCGGCCGCGAGCTGTGGCGGTTCACGGCGGGCTCGTACGTCTACTCCTCGCCCGCGGTGTGGGGCGGCCGCGTCTTCGTCGGCTCCTACAACGGCGTCTTCTATGCGCTCTCCGCCGCGAGCGGACGGGCGCTCTGGGAGGTCGGGACCGGCGGCGCGATCTCCGGTGCGGCCGTCGTCGTCGACGGCGTCGCCTACGCGGGGAGCTTCGCCCACCGGATCGTCGGCGTCGACGCGCTCTCCGGCCGCGTCCTCGTCCGCTTCCCGCACGGGCAGTACGTGCCCGTCTCCGGCGACGGGATGCAGCTGCTCTTCCACGGCTACTCGACGCTGTTCGCGGTCCAGCCGCTCGTCAGGCACCATGAACGGCCCGTGACCCGCGTCACCGCGATCCACCACCAACCCCTGCGGCGCCGGGAGAAGTGAGCCCGGGACGGCGCCTCGCCGGCGCCGCCGCCGTCGTGGTCGCGCTCCTCCTGCCGGCCGCCGCCGCCGCGTCGGTCGCCCGCGACGCGCACCGCGCGCGGCTCGGCATCGCGCACGGCGTGAAGCGGCACTGGCTGAAGCCGGACGAGGCGGCGCGCTACCGGCGCGACGTCACCGTCGCCCTCCGGGACGTCTCGCGCCTGCCGAAGCTGCGCGGCCGGCTCGTCGCCGCGCAGCTCGCGCAGGTCGCCGGGCTCTGGGACTCGTACACGTCGCCGCGCGCGCTCGCGCTCTTCTCGCAGCTCGAGGAGAACCTCGCGTATCTCGAGACGCACCGGATTCCCGACGCGAAGACCGACGTGACCGGCGACGACGGCGTCGTCTACCGCTTCTTCTCCGGGCAGGGGCTCGAGTTCCACCCGCTCGCGAACTTCTCGGAGCTGAACAACCTCGCCGCGTCGCAGGACTCGACGGACGCGCAGACGCTCGCGGACGCGCTCGTCGCACGCGCAGTTCCGCGCGGGCGCGGCGTCGTCTGGGAGTACGCGTTCCCGTTCGGAAGCGGGCGCCCCCCGTGGACCTCCGGCATGGCGCAGGCAGTGGCCGCGCAGGCGCTCGCGCGCGCGAGCTCGCTGCTCGCCGATCCGTCGCTGTTGCGGGAGGCGGCGCGCGCGTTCGAGGCGGTCCGCGGCGACCTCGTCCTGCCGCTCGGCCCCGGACCGTGGATCCGGCTCTACGGCTTCAACCGCGAGATCGTCCTCAACGCGCAGCTCCAGGCGATCGTCTCGCTGGGGGAATACGCGCGGGCCGCGGACGATCCGAACGCGAGCGCGCTGGCGGCGCAGCTCGCGGCGAGCGCGCAGGCGCTGCTGCCGCGGTTCGACACCGGCGACTGGTCGCTGTACGAGCTCGGCGGCTCGGAGGCGACGCGCGACTACCAGACGCTCGTCACGTCGCTGCTCGCCAAGCTCGCGGCACAGACCGGCGACCCGTTCTGGATCGCCGCGGCGCAGCGGTTCCACGACTACCTGTACGCGCCGGCGCAGGTCGTCGAGGGGACGCCGCCGCCGGCCGCGTACCCGCAGCCGCTCGACGGCTGGCTCGACACCGTGGCGATCCCGATCACGCTCTCGAAGCGCGCCTCGGTGACGCTCGCCGTCGCCGGAAACGTGTCGACGTACCGCCTGGGCGCCGGCCCGCACGTCCTCACCTGGACCCCGGGCGCGACCGTCCGGCCGGGGACGTACGTGCCGCAGGTGGCGACGCTCGATCGCGCCGGGAACCGTGCGACGTTCAGGTTCGCCCCCGTCGTCGTCGCGTGGGACACGGCGCCGCCGCAGCTGGCGGCCGGGCTCGACGGGCTGAACGCGTCCTGGCAGTGGACGGATCCCGGCACGCCCTGGGTCGAGCTGCAGGTACAGCTGACCGACCCCGCCGGCGTGAACGCGGCGCAGACGATCGACCTCGGCCGCCAGCCGAACGCGGGCTCGCCGACGACCGGCGGGATCGTGCTCGCGCCGCCGCCGGGGACGTGGCAGGCCGTCCTGACCGCGACGAACACGGCCGGGCAGACGGCGACGGTTCCGCTCGGGACGGTCACGGCGCCCGGCTAACCTCGGCCGATGCGGCGCCGCCTCCCGATCGCCCTCGTCGTCGTCCTCGTGCTCGTGGTCGGCGCCGTCGTGGCGTTCGTCGTCGCGCGGCGGCACGAGAGCGGCAACATCCGCGGCTCCTCGACCGTCGAGTTCGTGACGACGGCTCCGCCCCCGACGGTGAAGCGGACGCCGCTCGGCGTGCCGTGGCCGATGTTCGGGCTCGTGACGACGCGCACGCGCTCGATCACGCTGCCGCTGCGACCGCCGTTCCGCACGGTCTGGACGTATCACGCCGGGAGCCTCGTCGAGTTCCCGCCGTCGGTCGGATACGGCCGCATGTACGTCTCGACGAACTCGGGGAAGTTCGCCGCCGTGAACGTGAAGACGGGGCGCACGGCGTGGAAGTACTCCGCGCGCCGCTGCGTCGCCGCGTCGCCGGCGATCGGCCCGCTCCACCACGGCTCGGTCTACGCCGTCTTCCTCAACCGGCCGCCGTGCAACGCACAGACGGGCGGCCACGGGACGAACGGCGAGGTGATCGAGTTCGGCGCCGGCTTCGGGAAGATCCGCTGGACGAAGACCATCGGCCCCTCGGAGACGTCGCCGCTGCTCGTCGGGAAGCACCTCTACGTCGGCGACTGGGACGGGTACGTCTGGGCCCTCGACGCGCGCAACGGCAGGACCGTCTGGCGCTACAGGACCGGCGGCGCGGTCAAGGGCGGCGTCGCCACCGCCGGCGGCCGGCTCTACGTCGGCTCGTACGACGGGCACGTCTACTGCCTCTCGACCGCGGGCAAGCTGATCTGGAAGGCGGCGGCGGAGTCGCGCCTCTACGGCAGCTCGCAGTTCTACGCGACGCCTGCGCTCGCCTACGGCCGCGTCTACCTCGGCTCGACCGACGGGAAGGTCTACTCGTACGGCGCGACCTCCGGGAAGCTGCGCTGGTCGCACGGCACCGGCGGCTACGTCTACGGGTCGCCCGCGGTCTGGAACGACCGCGTCCTCGTCGGCTCCTTCAGCGGCCGCTTCTTCGCGTTCGACGCGGCCACCGGCGACGTCGAGTGGAGCTTCAAGGCGAACGGCCCGATCGCCGGCTCTGCGACGGTCGTCGACGGCATCGTCTACTTCTCGACGCTGAAGCGGATGACGTACGCGCTCGACGCCGCGACCGGCAAGGTCGTCTGGACGTATCCGGACGGCAAGTACTCGCCCGTCGTCGCCGTGCCGGGCCGGCTGCTCCTCGTCGGCTACGGCCAGGTCTATGGAATGGTCCCCCGCTGATGCGCTACGTCGTCACAGGCGCCGCCGGGTTCGTCGGCTCGCAGCTCGGCGAGGCGCTCGCCGCCGCGGGCCACGACGTCCTCGGCGTCGACTGCTTTACCGACTACTACGACCCGGCCGAGAAGGAGGCGAACGCGGCGGCGCTCGACATGTCCCGCCTCGACCTGGCAGAGACGGCGCTCGACCTCGACGGCGTCGACGGCGTCTTCCACCTGGCGGCGCAGGCCGGCGTGCGCAGCTTCGGGGACGTGTTCCCGCTCTACGTGCGACGCAACGTCCTTGCGACGCAGCGCGTGCTCGAGGCGGCCGCGGCGGCGCGCGTGCGCGTCGTGGTCGCGTCCTCGTCGTCGGTGTACGGCGAGGCCGAGGCGTACCCGACGCCGGAGGACGCCGAGCCGCGGCCGATCTCGCCGTACGGGATCACGAAGCTCGCGTGCGAGCACCTCGCGTGCGCGTACGCCGTCGGGTTCGGCCTCGACGCCGTCGTCCTCCGCTACTTCACCGTCTACGGGCCGCGGCAGCGCCCCGACATGTTCTTCCGCCGCGTCTGCGAGGCGCTGCTCGCCGGGGCGACGTTCGAGATCTACGGGAGCGGGGAGCAGTCGCGGAGCTTCACGTACGTCGGCGACGCGGTCGAGGCGACGATCGCGGCGATGGAACGCGCGCCGGCGGGCGCGGTCTACAACGTCGGCGGCGGCGACGAGGCGTCGATGCTCCAGGCGATCGCGCTGCTCGAGCGGATCTCCGGCCGGACCCTCGACACGCGCCGGATCGAAGCGGCGCGCGGCGACGTCGGGCGAACGAAGGCCGACGTCTCGCGCATCCGCGACGCGCTCGGCTGGGAGCCGCGCACGTCGCTCGAGGACGGTTTGGCCGCGATGTGGTCGTGGGCCTCCGCTAGAGTCGCCGCGGCATGACGCCCCAGGAGCCCTCCGGGCAGGCGGCCGGCACCTTCGATCCGGAAGCGGAGCAGGAGATCGACTTCTCCCGCGCCTGGCGTACGCTCGCGTCCAGGTGGTGGCTCCTCGCCGGCGGCTTCGTCCTCGGCGCGCTCGTCGGCTACGCCTTCTCCTTCGGCAGCGGGAACGTCTGGAAGGCGAGCGCGACGCTCTACCTCGGCCAGCCGTACTCCGCGAGCGGGAACATCGCGCTCCAGACGCCGGCGACGAACCCGAGCACGGTGAAGGCGATCGCGACCTCGACCGCCGTCGTCGACCAGGTCGCACTCCTCTGCAAGGCGAAGGCGAGCGCGATCCGCGGCGGCATCTCGTCGCAGCCGATCGCCGGGAACCTGTCGAAGAACGGCCAGAACCCGCTCGTCTCGCTGACCGTGCAGACCTCGAAGCGGCGGGTCGCGTCCTGCGCCGCGAACGCGCTGGCCGCCGAGGTGATCAACCGCATCTCGGGCTTCACGAACTACAAGATCGCGCACCTGAGCCGGCAGGTCAGCTCGGACGAGACGGCGATCAACGCGCTCAAGGCCGGGATCGCGAGCCCGAACGTCTCGACGACCGACAAGCTGATCCTCCAGACGCAGCTGAGCTCCCGCCAGCAGGACCTGAGCAACGCGTCCCAGCTCCTGATCCAGGCGCAGCAGGTCGAGGCGCCGAAGGTGTTGACCCCCGCGGCCGCGCAGCTCGTGACCGCGCGCAGCCGCCGCAACTCCGTCGTCGTCGGCGCGCTGATCGGCCTGCTGATCGGCGTGCTCGCGGCGCTCGCCTGGGACCGCGTCGCCTCTCGCGGCCCGCGCGAGCCCGAAGCGGCGTAGGGTCGGGCCGGTGCTCGAGGACAAGCAGGTCGCCGTCGTCGTGCCCGCGCACGACGAAGAGGATCTGATCGGGACGACGATCGGCGGCGTCCCCGCGTTCGTCGACCGGATCTACGTCGTCGACGACGCCTCGAAGGACGCGACCCGCGCGCGGGCGCGCGCGGCCGGCGACCCGCGTGTCGTCGTGCTCATGCACGAGCAGAACCGCGGCGTCGGCGCGGCGATCGTCACCGGCTACGAGCAGGCGGTCGTGGACGGCGCCGACGTCGTTGCGGTGATGGCCGGCGACAACCAGATGGACCCCGGCGACCTCGAGACGCTCGTGCGGCCCGTCGCGCGCGGCGAGCTCGACTACGCGAAGGCGAACCGCCTCTTCACCGGCCAGGCGTGGGAGCAGATGCCGCACGCGCGCTACCTCGGGAACGCGGTGCTGTCGATGCTGACGAAGATCGCGTCCGGCTACTGGCACATCGCGGACTCCCAATCCGGCTACACGGCGATCTCCGGCACGATGGTGCGGCAGCTCGACCTCGACCGCGTCTATACCGGCTACGGCTTCCCGAACGACCTGCTCGTCCACCTGAACGTCTGGAACGCACGCGTGCGCGACTTCCCCTCGCGGCCCGTATACGGCGTCGGCGAGCGCTCGGGGATCCGCTACCACCGGGTCGTGCCGCGCATCTCGTGGCTCTTGCTGAAGGGATTCTTCTGGCGGATGTGGCAGAAGTACGTGATCCGCGACTTCCATCCGCTCGTGTTCTTCTACGCGTTCGGACTCGTCGCGCTCGTCGCAGGCCTCGTGCTCGGCTTCATCGAGCTCGGCTACCGGCTCGCGGGCAACGCAGTCAGCGTCGGCACGGTGGTGCTCATCGCGCTCCTGCTCATCTCGGGCTTCCAGTTCACGCTGTTCGCGATGTGGTTCGACATGGAGTCGAACAAGGACCTACGCTGACGCGGGCCGCCGTCGGGCGGCGAGAACCGCGCCGATCATCCCGGCGGTCGCGAGCACGATCGTGACGAGCGCAATGCCAGTGTGCGCCGCGAACCGCGGCCAGGCGATGGGGAGGAGCAGGAGCGCGGGCAGCACCGCCGCCGCGCGGCGCGGCTCGAGGGCGAAGGCCAGCGGAATCGCCACTGCGAGCGCGAGCACGGCGATGAGGCCGGCCCATCCTCCCGTCTGGCGGTCGACCCTGAGCATGATCGGCGCTCCGACGTAGACGATCCGCCAGGCGACGAGGGCCGCCGCCGCGACGACCGCGGTCCGGGCGTCCAGACGGAGTCGCGGTGTGACGGCGAGCCCGATCGCGATCGCCGCCACGATCAGCGCGACGACGGGGAGGATCTCGAGCCCCGCGTGTCCTCCCGAGATCCAGTGGAACACCGTGCGCGTGAAGGCGCCGTGCTCGATCCGGTGGAACCATGCTCCCGCGCTCTCCGACTCGTCGAGCGGGCGGCCGACGAGAGCGGCGGTCGCGACCGCGGCGGACGCGAGGAAGAGCGTCACGGTCACGACCGGTTGCGAACGCCAGGCGGCAGCGACGCCGACCGCCAGGAAGGGGACGGCCGGAACGAGGAAGCGCGCGCCCGCGGGGAAGCCGCCGAACGGCAGGTAGTACCCGGCGTTGAAGACGAGGAAGCACGCCGCGATGCCGGCCGCGACGGCCGCCTCCGCACGGTGGCCCGACCGGGCGAGCTGCACGAACCCGACGGTTGCGAGCGCCAGCACCGGCGAGAGCACGAGGAGCCCGTGGCCGGAGAAGAGGAGCTCGACACCCGCCCGTAGGCTCGGGACCTCGACGCCGAAGAGCCCCCCGGAGTTCGCGCCGACCACCGCATGGCCGCTGGCGCCCGGCTGGATGACCGCGTTTGTGTACGCGAGCTTCGTCGGCGACCCGAAGGCCCACGTGTTGAACGCGAGCAGCGGAATCACGCCGACCACGACCCCGCCGGCGTAGGCGAGGCCCCGTCGGACAGGCCCACTCGTCCCTGCGACTGCGTAGAGACCGAGCGCGGCTGCGATGATTGCGAGCGGGAACTCCACGACGACCGCGAGCCCTGCCAGGAGACCGGCTGCGGCGATTCGCGCCGGGCGGGGCGGACCCCGTCCCGCGCGAACGAGGACGGCGAACGCGGCGAACCCGAGGCACGTCGAGAGGGCGTGGGCGAAGAACATGGTCGCGAGCACCGCGAGCAGGCAGGCCGTGCCGACGACGAGGGCCGCGGCGACCCCGTACCCCGGAACGAGGCGCTCCGCCGTCGACCACACGAGCAGGAGCAGCACGATCGCGGGCAGCGTCGCGCCGAAGACGCCGACCTCCCAGACCGCGGTCACCGGCATTCCGGTCTGGGCGGCCGGCCACGGGACGCTCGCCGCCGGGCCGCGGACCCGCAGGCCGGCGGCGTCGAGCGCGAGATACCACGGCAGGGTCGCAAGCGCGAGCCCGGGCGCCTTGTCGGCGTAGTAGTGCCCGTCGATGTAGGCGACGTCGCCGGTCCAGCGGTGGTAGGCGTCCACCCGCGGCGTGCCGTGTGCGAGGGCGGTGACGAGCGCGAGGTGCGAGTTCTGGTTCGCACCCGGTATCTGCATGAGGCAGATCCACGCCGCCGCGACGAGGGCGATGGTCACGAGCGCGAGGCGCCTGGTCATGTTCGTCCCGTTCCCTCCGCTCTCGAAAGCCTCGTCGCGACGGCGACGTCGCGAAGTGCGGTGAGGCCGACCGCGAGGCCGGCGGCTGCGATCGGGACGAACATGAGCTCGAGGCGGAAGGCCGTGTAGTTCGGCTGGAAGGCGTCGAGGGCGATCGACCCGACCGCGGCGGCGCGGAAGAACCGGACGAACCGGTCGCCGTGCGAGCGGACGACGAAGAGCGCGAGATAGCCGCCGACGAGATACAGCGCCGTGAACGGGTGCGTCTGCAGGTAGATCAGGTTGTGCCGGACGAGCGAGCGGATGTTCGGCCAGTACTGCGAGGCGATCCAGCCCCAGCTGGCGTCGCGGGGACGGTCGAAACCGCTGAACGTGTACGCCATCGCCTCGCGAACGGGCGCGCCGAGCGCGAGCGGGACGGGCGTCGCCGCGGCGACGCCTGCGACTGCGAGGAGCAGCGTCTTGCGCGATCGCTCGCGCAGGGCGAGCCAGACGGCGGCGAGGACGAGGATCACGCTCGAGTCGCGCGTGAGCGACAACGCGACGAGCGCCGCCACCCACAGCGCGAGCCAGCCGAGCCCGCGCTCGAGCGCGAGCATCGCGCCGGCCGCGGCGATCGTCTCGAGCGTCGCACCGCACACGTCCATCAGCGGCTGGCCCGCGACGACGAGGACCGGCGCGAGGAGCAGCGCACCGCCGGAGACGAGGACCGAGACGGCGCGATTCGCCCGTAACCGCAGCAGGACATAGAGGGCGGCTCCGAGCAGGACGTAGAAGACGAGCGAGGTGACCCGGAGCGAGTCCGTCGCGTAGACCGGGGACAGCAGCGCGGCCGCCGCGGGGACGAACCAGCGGCGCTCGTAGAAACGCTCGCTGTAGCGAACCCACGCCGGGTTCGTGACCCTGTGCCGCGCAACCGGGAGCGCGAGCTCGAACTCCCGTCTCTCAAGGGCCAGCGGTCCGGCGAACGCCTTGCGGTACGCGATCGTGTGGGAGTCGCCTTCGACCTGGTAGGCGTGCGCCTGGTAGAAGAGGCTGTCCGGCTTCCACTGGGGCGGCGACGTCCAGAACGCCGCGGCCACGACTGCGAGCGCGACGAGGCCGGTGACTGCTGCGAGGTCGCGGGTGAACGGATGTCTGGTGACGACGTTCGGCATGACTCCCCGACGGCGAATGCCGACCATGTCGGCGCGGAAGAGGTGAACCTACTCCTCGCCGCAGTCGTCCTGCGCTAGCGCGGGGGCGCGACGAGCACGTAGGCGCTCATCGCCGGCAGCGTCGCGAGCAGCAGGTCGCCGTGCGTGTGGATCACCTTCGTCGTGCCCGCGATCGCGAGCGTCCGGCCGTCCAGGCCGGGGACGTCGAACCGGACCGGTGTGGCGCTCCTCGCTGCGTTGACGGCGATCACGTAGAGCGCGCCGTTCAGCTCCCGCGCGCTCACGCGGACGGCCGGCGTGCCGTACTCGACCCGCACGGGAACTGGAGGCCGCAGGAGCGCGGGCTCGACCTGGCGGATCCGCGCCGTGATTCCCCTGATCGTGCGACCGACGACGGTTCCCCAGTCGCCGGGGAAGAACCCGAGCCCGTGCGCTCCGCCCGCGATCGCGAGCCAGCTCTCGACGCGGATCGTGCCCGGCGTCACCGCCGACGCGGCGTCCGGGCAGTTCATCTGGCGCACCTCGATCCACTGGAACGTCGGCCGCGGCGCCGCCAGGGCCACGAGCCGGCGCTGCGCGTCGAACACGCCGGGGAGGAGGTCGGGCCGGCAGATCGACTGGAGCGGGTAGAGGTCGAAGCCGACCACGTCGGTACGCGCGATCAGCGCCGGGTACATGCCGCGACCCTCCGGCAGAGGCGCGGCGCCCGACCAGAAGTGGCCCGTGAGCGTCAGGAACCGGAGCCCGGCCCCGCCGGGCGCGAGGCTCGCGGCCGAGAGCCCACGGCCGTCTGCCTCGTCGGCGTAGAACCAGCCGAGCAGGCCGGCGCCCGTGACGCCCGGCGTGTCGTCGGAGGTTCCGGCGGCGAGCGCGCGGCCCTGGACCGCCGTCAGGAGCGACGGGAGCCCCGTGCACGGATTGCCGGCGAAGAGGTCGATCCCGTCGGCGAGATCCGGCTCCCATCGGCCAGGGCACTCCTGCCACGTCAGCAGCGGGAAGAACGTGCCTCCGTCGACGACGATCGCTCCCGCGCGCGTCGAGGCCGCGACGGCGCTCGGCGCGGGGGCGGTCTCGAAGGAGACCGTCGTCGCGTCGGCCTCGCCGCGCCGCGAGCGGATCTCGATCCGCGCGACGTAGCGAGTTGCCGCGGCGAGACCGTCGAGCCGGACTGCCGACGAGGTCTGTGGCCGGTCGACCTGCGACACGAGCAGCGGCCTCATGGCCGCGGGGCCCCAGTCGACGCGCGCCGTCGCCGGCCGGGTCGCCTGCCAGCGCAGCGTGGCCGAGTACGGGCCGACGCTCGAGGCTGCCGCGTTCAGGATCGCGAACGCCGCAACGGGCGGCGGCGGCGGCGGCGGCTGGGTCGTCGTCGCGGTCGGGGTCGCCGGCGGACGGCGCTGCGGCTTCGCGAAGAAGACGGCCGCGACGACCGCGATCGCGAGAAGCGCGAGCCCCGTGAGGAACAGCGTGCGCGGCCTCGGCACCCGCACGACGGCATCCTAGTCGAGAGGGGATCCCGACCCACGGAGATGCCGTGGGCAGCCTCCGGCATGATTCCGGGCCATGCCGCTGCGCGGGTATCGGTTCGAGCCGCTCGTGCTCATCCTCGTCGCGCTCTCGTCACTCGCGGTCGTCAACCTCACGACGCCACAGGACCGGACCCGCTACGAGCTGACCCGGCACGTCGTCCTCCACCACACGATCACGCTCGAGCCGGGGCTCTTCGACCGCGCCGTCTACCGCGGCCGCTCGTACTCGGACAAGGCGCCCGGCATGTCCTTCGTCGCGATCCCCGCGTACGAGCTCGAGCGCCTGCTCGGCGTCGCGCGGGCGCCCGGCGGGTGGCAATCGGAGGGAGATCTCTCGCTGTGGGGGATCCGCGTCGCCACGAGCGGGCTGTTCTTCCTGCTCGCGACGTTTCTCGTCGGCCGGACGGCCGAGGCGCTCGTTCCGCGCACCGGCGCGGTGACCGCCGTCGTCTTCGGGACCGCGACGCTCGCGGCGCCGCTCGCGCCGACGCTGTTCGAGCACGACGCTGCGGCCTTCTGGGCGTTTCTCGCCTTCGTGCTCGCGTGGCGCCAGCGGCGGCGCGCGCTGCTCGCCCTCGCGGGGCTCGCCGCGGGCATCGCCGTGCTCTTCGAGTACTCGACGGCGATCGTCGTGGTCGCCGTCGCGATCTACGCCGCGGTCGTGGCTGGACGCCGGGTCGGCTGGTACCTCCTCGGCGGCGTGCCCGCGGCGCTCGCCCTCGGCGCGTACGACCGCGCCGCCTTCGGCTCGCCGTTCCACCTCTCCTACCGCTACGTCGCGAACAGGTACGCCGAGGCGCAGCGTCACGGCTTCTTCGGGATCGGGCTTCCGACGCTGCACGGGCTGGCCGACGTGCTCGTCGTCGATCGCGGGGTGCTCGTCTTCTCCCCGGTCCTCGTCGCCGCGGCGGCGGGCCTCGTCCTCATGTACCGGCGCGGCTATCGCGGCGAGGCCGTGCTCGCGGGCGCAGTCGCCGTCGCCTTCGTCGCATCCGACGCCGCGTACTTTCTCCCCTACGGCGGCACGTCGCCGGGCCCGCGCTTCCTCACCGCTGCGCTCCCGTTCCTCCTGCTCGGCCTGCCGTTCGCGCTCGAGCGGCTCCGAGCGGTCGTGCTGGCGCTCGCAGCGATCTCCATCGTGCTGACGACGGCGGACGCGGTGACGTGGGGCGTGCGCAGCGAGGACGACCGCTGGTACCCGGGCCACCGCTTCAGCGACCTCTCGAAGACCGTGTGGGTCTGGCTCGGCGTCAACCGGATCTACGGCGCGGGGATCGTCCTCCTCTGCGCGCTCGGCGCGCTCGCCGTCGCGTGGTGGGGCTCGCGTGAGCCGGCACCTGCGGCTGCGAGGATGGCGGCATGACGGAGCGCCGCTATGCGACCGTCGTGGCGCTCGGCGGCGCCGCGCTGTTCGTCGTCTGCTCGCTCTTCGCGCAGGGCGGGCCTCTCGCGCACGGCTCCTACGGCGACATCTACGAGTACCACCTGTACCAGCAGCACATGAGCGCGGGCCTGTGGCCGTACCGCAACTTCTTCGACGAGTATCCGCCGTTCGCGCAGCCGCTCTTCTACGTCGTCGGGCTGCTGCCCGGGAGCTACGCGCACGCGTGGCGCTGGACGATGGTCGTCCTCGGCGCGGGCTCGCTCGTCCTCCTCGTGGCGACGCTCGCGTCGATCGGTGCGTCGCGTCGCCGCATCGCGATCGCCGCAGCCACCGTCGGCGTGACGCCGCTGCTCCTCGGCCAGTCGATCTTCGACGAGTTCGACTTCTGGCCGGCGTTCCTCGCCGCGGCGGCGCTGCTCGCCTTCGTACGGCGGCGCGAGGCGGTCGCCTACGTCCTGCTCGCGCTGGCGGTCTCGGCGAAGACGTATCCGCTCGTGTTCCTGCCGCCCGCGCTGATGGCGACGTGGGAGCGGGGCGGGCGCGCGCTCGTGAAGCGCGGCGCGGCGTGGTTCCTCGGCGCGCTCGTCCTCGCCCACCTGCCGTTCGCGATCGCCGGACCGGGCGGGCTCCGGTTCAGCTACTGGGTCCAGGTGAAGCGGGGGCTCGAGGTCGAGAGCCTGCCGTCGGCCGCCCTGCTCATCCTCGACCGGCTCGGCCTCTATCACGTCCACCTCCACAGCGCGCCGCCGGGGCAGACCGAGGTCGCAGGCGGCCTTGCCCACGCGCTCGCGGCCGTCACGACGCTCGTCTCGCTCGCCGCCGTCGTGCTCGTCTGGGTGCTCTACTGGCGCCGCAGGAGCGAGCCGATCGTCCTGGCGTGGGCCGCCTCGGTCGTCGGCTTCGTCGCGTTCGCGAAGAGCTTCTCGCCGCAGTACGTCGACTGGCTCGTCCCGCTCGTCCCCGCGGCCGGCGCGCTCGCGTCGGGCCTGCTCCTCGTCATCGTCCGCCTCACGCACTCCGAGTTGCAGCGGTTCCTCCACACCCCGGGCTTCCAGACGCCGCACTACAACCACGTGCTCACCTGGTGGGTGGCCTCGCGCGACCTGCTGATGGTCGTCCTCTACGCCGTGCTCGTACGGCTCCTTCGGCGGAGCCCGGCGAGAAGCAGCCCGTAGAGCGCGACGAGCACGAGGTTGCGGGCGAGCACGGCCCAGATTCCCTCGCCGAGGTGGACGGTGCGGAGGTACGGCTCCGGGAACCGGGCCCAGACCTGCGTCAGCCCGAGCGCGAGCAGCAGCCCGATCGAGGCGGCGACCGAGTCGGCGAGGGGCACGAGCGGAACGAGGAAGAGCAGGTACTGCGGCGAGAGAACCTTCGCGAACGCGACGAAGCCGACCGCGGTCGCGGCCGCCGCCCGCAGCGTCCGGTCGCGGTCGACGGGGCCGGCGCGGGCGAGCAGCCACCACGCGGCGCCGGTCGCGGCCAGCACGAGCAGCGAGCCGATCGCCGCAAGGGCGCCCGCCGTGCCGCCGGCGACGTTGAACGAGAACGGCGCGCGCGTGACGACGACGTGGTAGCCGGCGCCGAGCCGGTGCGCGACGCCGAGGATCGAGCCGCCGAGGCTCTCGACCTGGAGGCCGCGCGTCGCCTGCTCCTGCAGGCTGTACCTGAGCCCGCCGGGTGCGGCCGCCGCGAAGGGCAGGAAGATCGCGAGGAGGACGCCGGCGCCGACGAGGAGCGCGCGCTCCGCCTCGCGTCTCCCGCGCCCGTGCGCAACGTACGTGAGCAGCGCGGGCGCGAGCAGCACCGGGTAGAGCTTCGCCGCGGTCGCCGCGCCGAGCAGCGCGAGCCCCCAGCGTGGATGTCCACGGACGACGAGAGCGACCGACCACGCAGCCAGCGCCGCGGGCCAGAGGTCGAAGCTGTTCACCGTGATCGGTCCGAGCAGTGCCGGCGCCACGCCCGCGACGACGACGGCGCCGTACCGGCGGCGCGCCGGTGCCTCCGCGAGCGCATAGGCGACCGCGGCGACCGCCGCAAGCCCGTAGACGAGCGCGAAGCCCTTGAACCACGGCACGTAGTGCGAGCGCGGCAGCGCAGGCAGCGCGAGCGCCGGGATCGCCCCCGGCGGGAACTCCATCGAGAAGCCCGAGCGGTAGGGCAGATGCCCGTGCACGATCCTCGCGCCGTAGAGCGAATAGAGGCCCGTGTCCGCCTTTCCGTGCGGGTCCCACAACCCGACGCTCGGCAACGAGCACGCCGCGATCAGCACGACCCAGCCGACCGCGGCCACACGGAGCGTCTTCACGAGTCGCGCGTCGCCGCGCTCGTGGGACGATGCTGCGGCACGAGCGAGAGGATGACGGCGACTCCGGCGGCCCAGAGCACGAACAGCTCCGGCAGGCTCGCGTAGAGGAAGCGCGGATGCTGCGGCGTGACCGCGTAGAAGCTGTAGAAGACGGGGTTCAGCAGCAGGAACGCGAGCACGAGCGCGAGCGCCCAGGGACGGCTCACGCCCCACACGCCGACGATCGCGAGCGGCACGATGACCGCGAGCGTGTGCGGCGTGAAGATCGACGAGTGCGTCCAGCTCGAGACGACGTGCGCGGGGTCGAACGGGTCCGACGGCCACGAGTTCTTGTTGTTGAACAGCTTCGGGTACGACTTCGGCCAGTAGACCAGGACGACGGGCGCGAACGCGAGCGCGCCGGCGAGGTACGGCAGGGTGTCGCGTCGCCGGCCGCGCAGGAAGACGACCAGGAGCGCGGCGGCCGCGAGGAGCGCGTTCGAGACCTTCGTCACCGTGGCGACGCTCAGCGCGCAGCCCGCGAGCGAGAGTCGCATCGGCGTCAGCCTCGGCGAGAGCAACAGCGCTGCGCCGGTGGTGACGAGCAGCGTCGAGAGCGGCTCGTCGTAGAGATGCAGGCCGACGTCGACGTCCCACTGGTTGTTCGCCCACGCGCCGTGGCCGGCGATCAGCCCGACGAGCAGCGGCCACGCCGTCCAGAACGCTGCAGCGAGAACCCCGACCCAGCGCCGCCCGCTCGCGTAGCGGCCGAGATAGGCGACGGCGACGACCGTGCCCGCGACGAACGCGAGCGAGGGCACGAAGCCGAACCACCAGCCGAGGTGGTGCGAGACGGCGAGGCCGACGGCCCGGTAGGGCAGCATCACGAGCCCCCAGACGAGCGGCCAGCCGAACACCTGGGCGCCGCTGAACTTCTGCCAGTGGATGTCGACGCAGAGGACGAGCCCGAACGCGAACAGCGCGAGCGGGACGAGCCAGGGCCGCAGGTCCGGACGGCGCCGCCACGCGACCACGAGCGCGGCAGCGGCGGCGATCGCGGCGATCGCCACGAGCGCGAGCAGCGGCCGCGGGACCCGCCCCCAGGCCGCGATGAACTCTCTCGCGCCGTCGTAGTAGCTCCCGGCGTCGCCCTGGAAGCCGGCGTACGTCCACCGCGGCATCCCCGGCAGCTTCGAGCCGGAGTCGGCGTAGGCGGCGAGCGGGATCGCGAGCCGGATCGCCACGAGCAGGCCGATCGCGCTCCACCAACCGCTCGGCCTCGGCGTGCGCATCGCGGGAGCACGGTACATGGTGTGCCCCGCCAGGCGATACATGTCTGCTTCTGGCCCGCGATCACGCGGCGCGCTGCCGCGTCCTCGGTCGCGCCCGTAGCTTCGGCTACGAGCGCTCCCTGCGTCCTTGCATCGCTTGGTGCTCACGACCCAGAAGCTGGACGGCATCACCTGACGGGGCACGGAGGCGGTAAATCATTCGTAAAGGGCGGCGCGCCGTTCCGGGGCCGCCGTTACCATCGGGTGCGATGCCGACGGCTGTGGTCACAGGAGGCGCTGGCTTCCTCGGTTCGCATCTCTGCGACACCCTCGTCGGCGACGGCTACCGCGTGATCTGCGTCGACAACCTCGAGACGGGGTCGCTGCAGAACGTCGAGCATCTGCGGGGCGACGCGTTCGTGTTCGTGAACCACGACCTGACCGCGCACCTGGAGATCGACGAGCCGGTCGACTACGTCTTCCATCTCGCCAGCCCGGCGAGCCCGATCGACTATCTGCGGCTGCCGCTCCAGACGCTGAAGGTCGGGTCGTACGGCACGCACAACGCGCTCGGGATCGCCAAGTGGAAGCGTGCGCGCTTCCTGCTCGCCTCGACGAGCGAGGTCTACGGCGACCCCGCCGTCCATCCCCAGCCGGAGACGTACTGGGGCAACGTCAACCCGATCGGCCCGCGCGGCGTCTACGACGAGGCGAAGCGGTATGCCGAGGCGCTGACGATGGCGTACCACCGCCAGCAGGGCGTCGACACGTCGATCGTCCGGATCTTCAACACGTACGGCACGCGCATGCGTCCGCACGACGGCCGCGCGATCCCGACCTTCGTCCGGCAGGCGCTCGCGAACGAGCCGCTCACGGTGTTCGGCGACGGCTCGCAGACGCGGAGCTTCTGCTACGTCGACGACCTGATCCGGGGTCTCGTCCTGCTCGCGAAGAGCGGTGAGCATCTGCCCGTCAACATCGGCAACCCGCAGGAGCTGTCGCTGCTCGAGCTCGCGCAGACGGTCGTCCGCGTCACCGGCTCGAAGAGCGAGATCGTCTACGAGGCGCTTCCCGTCGACGATCCCCAGGTTCGCCAGCCCGACATCACCCGCGCTCGGCAGCTGCTGGGGTGGGAGCCGGAGGTCAGCCTCGAGGAGGGTCTCCGCCGGATGCTGCAAACGAACGAACGGGAGACCCTGAGTGTCTAAGCGCATCGCCCTTCTCGCCGCCGCGGCGCTCGTCGTCGCCCTCGTCGTCCAGGCTGCTGCCGCGTCACCGACGAAGCACGCCGCGAAGCAGTCGATCCATCTCCTCGTCGGGATGAACGACGAGCCGGACACGCTCTACGGCGACCCCGTGACCGCGTTCGCCACGTTGAAGACGCTGAAGGTGCAGGTGCTGCGCGTCAACCTCTACTGGGGTGGGAACAAGTGGGCCGTCGCGAACTCGAAGCCGTCAGATCCGACCGACCCGGGCGACCCCGCGTACAACTGGGCGCTCTACGACCGGCTCGTCGAGTACGCGAAGACGAACAACATCCCGGTCATGTTCTCGATCCTGTTCACGCCCGCCTGGGCGAACGGCAGCCAGGCCCGCACCGTCGCGCCGACGAACATGCAGGACCTCCAGGACTTCGCGTACGCCGCGGCCGAGCGGTACAGCGGCCTGTGGACGCCGCCGAGCTGGCAGCGCAACGCGACGCTCGGCATCGGCAACGGCCCGCTCCCGAAGGTGACCATGTGGACGGCGTGGAACGAGCCGAACAACCCGATCTGGCTCTCGCCGCAGTACAAGAAGGTCGGCAAGAAGTGGGTGATCTGGAGCGCGAAGTCGTACGCACAGATCTGCAACGCGATCTACAACGGCGTGCATTCGCCGGCGCTCGGACCGCTGCCCGGCGAGCAGGTCGCCTGCGGGGTCACCGGCCCGAGAGGTAACGACGCGCCGGCGACCGCCCGGGCCTCGGTCGACCCGCTCTCGTTCCTGACCGCGGCGAAGGCGGACGGAATGAAGACGTTCGACGTGTACGCGCACAACCCGTACGCGAACGACGGCAGCCAGGCTCCGGACTACATCCCGAAGGGCAAGCAGAAGCGCCAGGTCCAGCTCGGCAACATCAACGTGCTGCTGGCGAAGGTCACGCAGCTGTACGGGCCGAAGCATCTGTGGATCACGGAGTACGGCTACCAGACCAACCCGCCGGACAAGACCATCTACGGCACGAGCTGGGCGAATCAGGCGAAGTACATGCAGCAGGCCTACGCGATCGCCCGCAAGAACCCGCGCATCGACATGCTCCTCTGGTTCCTCGTCCGGGACGAGCCGAACATCGGCGGCTGGCAGTCCGGGCTGATGACGGTCGCCGGCAAGAAGAAGCCGAGCTGGACGACGTACATCAACCTGCCTCGCGGCTGACGTCCTCGGCGAGCAGAAGGGAGCGGTAGAGCCGGTCGACGTCGTCGACGAGGCGCTCGACCGCGTAGCGGCGGAGGACGCGCTCGCGACCGGCGCTCCCCATCGCAGCACGGCGCTCCGGGTCGCCGGCGAGCTCGGCGAGCCGTTCCGCGAGGTCGTCGACGTCGGCGACGTCGACGAGAAAGCCGTCGACTCCGTCTCGGACGACGTCCGAGACGCCGCCGACCCGTGTCGCCACGGCGGGACGGCGGGCGGCGAGCGCCTCGATCACGCTCACCGGCGTTCCCTCGTTGGCGGACGGCAGGACGAGGGCGTCGATCGCCTCGTAGAAGCGGGCGACGTCGTCCTGGTAGCCGAGGAAGAGGCAGCGGCGGACAACGCCGAGCTTGTGCGCATAGCGCTCGAGGCGCTCGCGGTCGGGCCCGTCGCCGACGAGGCAGAGGTAGGCGTCGACGCCGCTGTCGACGAGCTTCCGGAGGGTGAGGATCGCGTCGTCCGTCCGCTTCACCGCCGTCATCCGTCCGACCCAGCCGACGACGAATGCATCGGGCGCGACGCCGAGGAGCCGGCGCGTCTCGCGTCGCGCGTCCGACTCGCCGCGGCCGATGCGCTCGTCGAGCTCGATGCCGAGGCGGACGATGACGAACCGCGACGCCGGCGCGACGCCGAGGGCGACGAGATCGTCGCGGACCTCCGGGCTGACCGCGACGAGAACCGTCGTCATCCGCGCGAGGAGCCGCTCGAGGATCCGGAACCCGAACGTCATCACCGGGTTGAAGTAGCCCCGCAGCACGTGCCCGTGGAACGTGTGCACGACGATCGGCGGCCGTGCGTCGCCGGCGAGGAGCGCGGCGAACCGGCCGACCGCGCCCGCCTTCGCCGTGTGCGTGTGGAGGATGGTCGGACGCTCGCGCCGGATCAAACGGGCAAGCCGGAGGACCGCGCGTGCGTCGCGCAACGGCGAGATCTCCCGATGCAGGTCCTGGAGCGTCTCGATCTTGACGCCTCGCTGCTGCGCGACGAACGCCATCGACTCCTCACCGTGCGTCAGCGTTCCCGCGACGAGCGTCGTCTCGTATCCTCGCTCCGCGAGGCCCGCGGTCAGGTACGCGACGTGCAGGGCCGGGCCGCCGACGTTCAGTCGCGCGATGACGCGAAGGATCTTGATCGGCTCGGCTGCGACGGGCGCGTCAGCCAACGAGGAACTCGATCGTACGGCTGAGGCCTTCCTCCAGGGTGACGGCCGGACGGTAGCCGAGCAGCCGCTCCGCCTTCGCGAGGTCGGCCCACGAGTCGCGGATGTCGCCGGCGCGCGGCGGCAGGTGCGTCCGCTCCACGGGCTTGCCGAGGATCGCGCCGATCGTGTCGGCCACGGCGTTCACCGTCGCCGGCGCGCCCGCGGCGACGTTGAAGATCTCGCCGCTCACGCCCGGCGTGTCCGCCGCGCGCAGCGTCGCGTCGACGACGTTGCCGACGTAGGTGAAGTCGCGCGACTGCTCGCCGTCGCCGTTGATCGGCACCGGCTCCCCGGCGGCGATCGCCCTGATGAACAGCGGCACGGCCGCCGCGTACTGCGAGAACGGGCTCTGCCGCGGGCCGAAGACGTTGAAGTAGCGGAGCACGACCGTCTCGAACGCCTCGTAGACGCGGCTGAAGCTGACGCAGTAGCGCTCGGCGGCGAGCTTCGCGACGCCGTACGGCGAGATCGGGTCGCACGGCTCCTCCTCGGAGGTCGGCAGGCTCCGGCTCGAGCCGTAGACCGACGTCGACGAGGAGAAGACGACCCGGCGGACGCCCTCGTCGCGCGCTGCGAGCAGGACGTTGAGCGTGCCCTCGACGTTCACCGCGCTCGACGTCAGCGGGTCCTGCACCGATCGCGGCACCGATCCGAGCGCGCCGAGGTGGTAGACGATCTCGGTCGTGCGTACGGCGTTGTGCACGCGCTCGTAGCTGCGCAGCTCTCCCTCGACGATGTCGACGTCGAGCCCGTCGAGGTTCGCACGGTTGCCCGTGGAGAAGTTGTCGAGCACGCGCACGTCGTCGCCCCGCTCGAGCAGCGCACGCACGAGGTTCGAGCCGATGAAGCCCGCGCCGCCGGTGACGAGCACGCGCGTCACGCGACGGCCTCGACGTGGTAGTTCGCGGCCAGCGAGCCGGGGACCGGCTCCCGCAGCAGCGGGACGGCCCGGTCGAGCGCCTCGCCGCCGGCGTTCAGCAGCGCGACGAGCGGACGGCCGACCGCCCGTGCGTGGGCGCGCTTGAAGAGCAGGTCGACGAGATGGGCTACGAGCATGGCGACGGTTTCGGCGGTCACGGCGCCCGCGAGCACGGAGACCGACGACCAGTCGCCATTCTCGCGGAAGAGCCGGTCGAGGCCGCTGTGGGTCCAGCGCCAGAGATCCTCCGGATTCGGGTGATACGGGTAGATCCCGTGGGTCGACGCGAGCACGCGGCCGCCGGGCCGCACGACGCGCCGCAGCTCGCGCACGGCGGCGGCGGGGTCCGGCACGTGCTCGAGCACCTGGAGGCAGAGGACGACGTCGAAGCTCGCGTCCTCGACGGGGAGCGCGTCGATGGAGCCGTGCAGGTCGGCATGCGCGTTCCCGGGCATGTCGAAGCCGACGACGCGTTCGGCGCCGCGCAGCAGCCGCTCGTACGGCCGGTCGCCGCAGCCGACGTCGAGCACCTCGAGCCCCGCGACCTGCTGCGACGAGAGCCAGTCGATCAGCGGCCGGCGAACGGCGTACTGCACCGACGTGCGGCTCGGATCCAGGCGGTCGTCGCTCATTCAGCCGCCGGGAGCGTCGCCGCGAGCCCGAACGCGAGCCAGGTGAGCGCGTCGAGCGGAATGCCCGCGATGTAGCCCTGCGCCGTCCAGAGCCAGACGAGCAGCGCCGTCCAGACCAGCCCGATCAACGCCGTCGCCGCCCCGCTCCGGACGGCCGTCCGCGACGCGATCCACGCCGACGCCGCGAAGACGGCGAGCCAGAGCGCGAGCCCGATCACGCCGAGATCCGCGAGCGCCTGGATCCAGACGTTCTGCACGCCGTAGCGGTGCTCCGGCGCCGGCGAGGGGAACGCGCTCGGCGACACGTCGGTGAACCTCCGCCTGGCCGCGGGGATGTACGGCATGAAGCTCGCAGGCTCGGCCGATCCCTCCCAGCCGACGCCGAGCAGCGGGTGGTCCTTCCAGATCTCGAAGCCGATCCACGCGAGCACGGTTCGGTGTGCATACGTCTGGATCTTCGTCGGATGCGCCGCCTGCCGCCCGGGCGACGCGCCGAGGAAGCGGACGAACGCGTCGAGGTCGCTTCCGCGGATGGCGATCGTGCCGACGAGCACGATTGCGCCGGCCGCCGCGACGGCCGCGACGCGGCGCAGCTCCAGCTCGTGCCGGAGGACGAGGACGACGACGAGCACGACGAGCGCGGTCGCGAGTCCGAGCACCGCGGCGATCGCCCCGGCGGTGATCGTCCCGAGGATGCCGCTGACGAGGGCGACGGCGGCGAGCGTGCGGCCGAGCCGGAGCCGCGGCACCGCGAAGGCGACGAGCCCGACGAGGAGCACCGCTCCCGAGAGCGCGGCGTAGTCGGCGGAGGAGAGGAACGACGCCTGCCGTCTCCCGACGGTGCCGGCGAGGAAGATCTCCGCGCCGAAGAACTGCGCCACACCGACGGCGGTCGCGAACGCGCTCCAGAGGGCGAGCGACCACAGCGGTACGACGAGATCGCGCGTCCGCCGCAGGAGCAGCGGCAGCGCAGGCGCGAGCAGCGCGTACTCCGCGAACTTCGCGGCGGTGACCGCATGCGTGTGCCACGCGTACGAGGCGGAGTGGGCGCGGCCGTGGCCGACCTCGACGAAGACCCACGCGAGGAAGAGCGCCGCCGCCAGCCAGAGCCACCGCCCGTGTCGGAGCGGCGCGAACCCGTCGCGGACGCCGCTCCAGACGGCGGCGACGACGACGGCGAGGACGGCGAAGTCCGACAGGTACGCGTTCACCGTCGTCGAGCCGAAGCCGACGCCGAAGCCGGGCTGGTAGTGGACGTGCAGGAAGAGGATCGGGATCGCCGCTGCGAGCACGAGCGCGCCCGGCGACACCGTCGGCGCGAGACCCCGCTCCCTCCGTCCATTGGTGGACAAAGAGCTGGTGGCCAAGGACCGGCAACTATACTTGCGGCGCCCGATGAGCCGGCTCTTCGTACGCCGTTCGGCCACGGCCGTCGGCATCTACGCCTCCGTCGCCCTCGGGTTCCTTGCCACCGTCGTCGCCGGCCGCGTCTTCCCGACGACGCAGGACTTCGGCGACTACGCGACGGTGATGTATGCCACGAGCTTCTTCCAGTCGTTCTTCGACCTGACGGTCGAGGAGGCGCTGGTGAAGTACGGCTTCCGCTTCGTCACCCAGGAGGACTGGGGGCTGCTGCGCGGGCTGTTCCGCAGCGCGTTGTGGTTCAAGCTCGTCGGCTCGGCGCTCGGGGGGATCGCGCTGCTGGCGTTCGCCGCGTTCGCGCCGGCACGGATGACCGACGCGCTCATCGTCGCGTCGCTGATCCCGCTCGGACAGTCGCTCGAGGGGCTCGCGGGCTCGGCGCTGTACCTCCGCAGCCGCTACGACGTGAGAGCCGCGTTTCTCATGTGGTCGATGGCGCTGCGACTCATCGGCGTCGCCATCGGTGCGCGCTACGGGCTCACCTGGGCGGTCGTGGGCGTGCTCGTCGCGCAGCTCGTGTCGACGGCCTCGGTCGGCCTCGCCGGACGCATGGCGTTCGACCGCTTCCCGCGCGCGGCCGCGGCGCGGCTCGGGGAGATGCGGCGGGAGGTCGTCTCCTTCGTCGCGCAGTCGAGCGCCGCGACCGGCGTGCTCTCACTGCGCGGCGGGCTCGCGCCGCTGTTGCTGGCCGGGGTGACGACGACGACGCAGACCGGGATCTTCAAGATCGCGCAGGCGCCGCAGTCCGGCTTCCAGGCACTGTCGGCTCCCGCGCGGATGGTGCTGCTGACGGAGCAGACGCGCGAATGGGAGCGCGGCCGCCAGTCGGCGGTGCTGCGGCAGGTGCGCCGCTACAGCGCGTCGGCGGCGCTGCTCTGCGTGATCGCGGTGCCGCCGCTGCTCTGGGTGATGCCGCACCTGATCAGCCTCGTCTACGGCTCGCGCTGGGTCGACGCGACGAACGCCGCTCGGCTGTTCCTGCTCACCGCGGCGGTGCAGCTCGTCGTCGGGTGGACGAAGTCGTTCCCGGTGACGATCGGCCGGCCGAAGCTGCGGATCTGGACGCACGGGCTCGAGACGCTCGTCGTGCTGCCGCTCGTGCTCGTGCTCGGGTCGCGGTGGGGCGCGACCGGAGCGGCGGGCGCGTTCCTCGCCGGCATGGTCGTGTTCGCAGTCGTGTGGGCGGTCATCTTCGTGCGGATCCGGCCGGAGGACGTGCAGCACCCGGCCGCGCTCGCGGAGATGTCGGCCGAGGAGGAGTCGGAGGCAGGCGTGCTCGTGCGATGAGGGTTCTCGTCGTCTCCGGCATCTGGCCGCCGGACGTCGGCGGGCCGGCGAGCCATGCGCCCGACGTCGCCGCGTTCCTGCAGTCGCGCGGTCACGCCGTCGAGGTGGTCACGACCGCGTCCGCGCCGCCGGCGCAGGAGGAGTACCCCGTGCACGCGATCCCGCGCTCGCTGCCGAAGGGCGTGATCCACGCTCGGACGGCGGCCGAGATCGCACGGCGCGCACGTGCGGCCGACGTCGTCTACACGACCGGCATGTTCGGACGGAGCGCGGCCGGCGCCGCACTCGCTCGGCGCCCGTTCGTCGTGAAGCTCACCGCGGACCCCGCCTTCGAGCGCGCGCGCCGTCGCGGCCTGGTCGGCGGCGACGTCGACGAGTTCCAGGGGTCGTCCGGGGACGCGGCGATCCGCGTGCTCCGGCTCGCCAGGAACGCCGAGCTGCGGCGGGCCGCGCACGTGTTCACCCCGAGCGCGTACCTCCGCGAGCTCGCCGTCTCGTGGGGGGTTCCGGCGAACCGGGTGTCCGTGCTGCCGAACCCGACCCCGCCGCTGCCGCGGCTTCGCCCGCGGGACGAGCTCCGCGCCGAGCTCGGGCTGACCGGTCCGACCCTCGCCTTCGCCGGGCGGCTGACCGCGCAGAAGTCGCTCGGCGTCGCCCTCGACGCGGTCGCGGCGGCCGACGGGGTCACGCTCGTGATCGCGGGCGACGGCGACGAACGGGCCGGGCTCGAGCGCCGGGCGGGGGAGCTCGCCCTCGGCGACCGCGTCCGCTTCCTCGGGCCCGTCGCGCGCGGCGCGGTCCTCGAGCTGTTCTCGGCCGCCGACGCCGCCGTGCTCTCGTCGGCCTGGGAGAACTTCCCGCACACGGCGGTCGAGGCGCTCGCGGTCGGGACACCGGTGATCGCCACCGCCGTCGGCGGTGTGCCCGAGGTCGTCGTGGACGGGGAGAACGGACTGCTCGTCCCGCCCGGCGACTCGGAGGCGCTCGCGGCGGCGATCCGTCGCTACGTCGGCGACGACGCGCTGCAGGGCCGCGCCCGGGCCGCGGCGGCCGCGTCGGTCGAGCAGTTCTCGCCGGAGCGGATCTTCGCGACGCTCGAAGGCGTGCTGTCCGAGGCTGCGAGGCGATGAGGCCCCGCGTGCTGTTCGTCTCGCCGAGCCGGCAGCGGTTGCCGCTCGACGCCGCGCAGGCGCGCAAGTGGGATGCGTTGCGCAGGGAGCTGGACGTGCGCGTGCTCGGTACGAGCGGCGACGGCCCGTGGCAGGACGAGACGTTCAGTCTCGCCCGCGACAGCGGCCTCGCCGCGTACTACGCGAGCCTGCCGCGGCGCATCGCGCGCGAGGTGCGTTCGTTCGATCCCGACGTCATCGTCGCGCAGAGCCCGTACGAGGCGTCCGCGGCGCGGGCCGTGCGGGGCCGCGCGAGGATCCTGCTCGAGGTGCACGGAGACTGGGACACCGCGACGCGCCTCTACGGCTCGCGGGCGCGCGTCCTGCTCGAGCCGGTCAGCCGGCGGATCGCCCGCTCGGCGGTTCGCCACGCCGACGGGGTGCGCACGGTCTCGCCGTTCACGAGCGCGCTCGTCCGGCGTCTGGGCGTCGAGCCGACGGCGGAGTTCCCCGCGTACTACGACGCGTCGGCGTTCACGGGCCGTCCGCCGGTGCCGCTTCCCGACGGCCGGACGGCGTTGTTCGTCGGCGTGCTCGAGCGCTACAAGAACGTCGGCGGACTGGCGGCCGCGTGGCGGCTCGTGGTCGAGGAGCTGCCCGACGCGCGGCTGCACATCGTCGGCAGGGGACACGAGGTCGCGACGGTCACCCGGCTCGTCGCCGCGCTGCCGGCGAACGTCGACTGGACGCCGCAGCTCTCGTCGACGGAGGTGGCGGACGCGCTCGACGCAGCGTGCATCCTGCTGCTGCCGTCGTTCTCGGAGGGCCTGCCGCGCGTCGCGATGGAGGCCTTCGCGCGGGGACGCCCCGTCGTCGGAGCCCGCGCCGGCGGGATTCCCGACATCGTCCGCGACGGCGTCAACGGCGTGCTCGTCGACCCGCGCGATCCGAGGTCGATCGCGGACGGGATCGTCCGCGTGTTGCGCGACCGGCCGCTGCTCGAGCAGCTCGCCGCGGCGGCGGCGGCCGAGGCCGGGCAGTGGTTCCAGACGCCCGAGGGATTCGCGCGGCAGATGCGCGAGCTCGTGGAGCAGCTGCGATGACGCGGCTCGTCTTCATCACGCAGGCCGCGGATCCCGCGCATCCGGTGCTCGGTGCGACGCTGCCGAAGCTGCGCGCGCTCGCGGAGCGGGTCGACGAGGTCGTCGTCCTCGCCGACTCCGTCGTGCCGGAGGCGCTGCCCGAGAACTGCCGCGGCCGCAGCTTCGCGGCGGGGTCGCAGGCGGGCCGCGGCGCGCGCCTCCTCGCGGCGCTCGCGCCGGAGCTCGCGGGTCGCCCGGTCGCGGTCGTCGCGCACATGGCGCCGGTGTACGCGCTCATCGCCGCGCCGCTCGCACGCCCGCTGAAGGTGCCGCTGCTGCTCTGGTTCACGCAGCAGGCGGGCGGGCCGCTGCTCGACGCGTCCGAGCGCGTCGTCGACGCGGTGCTCACCGTCGACGAGCGGAGTGTCCCGCTTCGCTCGCAGAAGGTCCACGCGATCGGGCACGGGATCGACGTCGACGCGCTGCCGTGCGTCCCGGAGCGGCGTCCTCCGCTCCGCCGCCTGCTCGGGCTCGGCCGCTACGCGCCGGTCAAGGGCTGGGAGACCGTGCTCGCCGCGCTGCCGGAGCTCCCGGACGCGACGCTGACGCTGCACGGGCCCATGCTCACCGACGCCGATCGTGCGCACCGGCCCCGGCTCGAGCGCCTCGCGGACGAGCTCGGCGTGGGCGACCGCGTCACCTTCGGCGACGACATCCCCTACGCGGAGGTGCCGCACCTGCTCGGACTCGCCGACGCGGTCGTCAACGCGACCCGCGGCAACGCCGCGGACAAGGTCGTCTACGAGGCCGCCGCCGCGTGCCTGCCCGTCTTCGCCGCCTCGCCCGTCTTCGACACGCTGCTGCCGGAGCAGCTCCGCTTCCACGGCGACTTCCCCGGCTCGCTCGCCGAGAAGGTCCGCGACTACGCCGGCGGCGCCGGTCCGGAGCTGCGGGAGCGCGTCGCGGCGGAGCACTCCGCCGGGCACTGGGCCGACCGCCTCCTCGAGATCGCCGCCGGATGAAGCCGCGCGTGCTGTTCGTCTCGCGCGAGCGGTTCCGGCTGCCGCTCGACGGCGCGCAGAAGCGCAAGTGGGACGCGGTCGCCGAGGTGGTCGACCACTGCGTGCTCGCGGCGGCGCCCGAGGGCGGGCCGACGCGCGACGAGCGCTTCCACCTCGTCGGGCCGGCCACGCCCCGGCTCCTCGACGGCGCGCTCTACTACCTGCAGCTGCCGTGGCGGATCGCGCGCGAGCTGCGCGGCTTCCACCCGGACGCCGCGCTCGTCCAGGGCGTCCACGAGACGGTCGCGTTCCTGATCGCGCGCCGGCTCGCCGGTACGCGGACGAAGGTGATCCTCGACGTGCAGGGCGACTGGCACGAGGCGACGCGGCTGTACGGCTCGCCGCTGCGGCGCCTGCTCAACCCGCTCAACGACGCGCTCGCGCCGGTGGCGGTGCGCCGCGCCGACGCGGTGCGCACCGTCTCGACGCAGACGACCGGGCTCGTGCGGGCGCTCGGCATCGAGCCGGCGGCCGTCTTCCCGTCGTACGTCGACGCCGAGGCGTTCCTCGAACGGCCGCCGGCGCCGCTGCCGCAGGCGCCGCGCGCGGTCTTCGTCGGCGTGCTCGAGCGCTACAAGGCGTTCGACACGCTCGTCGACGCCTGGCGGTCGGCGGCGCCGCAGGTGCCCACGGCGACGCTGCACGTCGTCGGCGACGGGACGATGCGCGAGCGGGCACGGCGTCTCGTCGCGGAGCTCCCGGCGCAGGTCGAGTGGTCGCCCCGGCTGACGGCGGAGGAGGTGGCTGCGGCGATGGACGCGTCGTGGCTCGTCTGCCTGCCGTCGCGGTCCGAGGGCCTGCCGCGCGTCGCGCTCGAGGCCGCGTGCCGCGGCCGCGCGATCGTCGGCGGCGACCGCGCCGGGATTCCGGACGTCGTGCACGACGGCGAGAACGGTCTGCTCGTCGATCCCGACGACGCCGGCGCGCTCGCCGCCGCGCTCGTCCGGATCCTCGCCGACCGGGCCGAGGCGGAGCGGCTCGGCGCCGCCGCCCGCCGCACGGGCGAGGAGTGGGGCGTGACGCCGGCGCAGTACGCGGCGAAGGTCGGTTCGCTCGTGGCCGGCGTCCTCGAGGGATACCCTGGAGCCTGATGCGCGAGCAGATCAAGCAGCTGCTGAAGAACTCCGTCTACCGCGCGATCGGCGAGACCGCGAACGGGCTCCGCGCGGTGAACGGCGACGGCCGCAGCCTGCGCGTCCTCATGTACCACAAGGTCAACGACCTCCCGAACAACCGCATGTCGATGCCCGTCTCCCGGTTCGACGAGCAGATGGCGGAGCTGAAGGAGCTCGGGTACACGGTCGTCGGCCTCGACGCCGTGCTCGCGCACTACGTCGACCGCGAGCCGCTGGCCGAGGGCGCGGTGCTGATCACCTTCGACGACGGCTACCGCGACAACCTCGTCAACGCGGCGCCGGTGCTCGCACGCCACGGCTATCCGGCCGTGCAGTTCGTCCCGATCGCCTACGTCGGCGACGCGCGGCCGCTGCCGCACGAGAAGCACCTGTCGGCGCACGGCGTCCACAACCCGACGGTCGACTGGGAGGAGATCCGCGAGCTGGAGCGGCTCGGCGTCCGCGTCGAGTCGCACGGGATCAGCCACAAGCCGCTCGCGGAGCTCGAGATCGACGAGGCCGCGCGCGAGATCACGATCTCGAAGCTGAAGCTGGAGGAGCGGCTCGGCCGTCCGGTGCGCGCGTTCTCGTACGTGAAGGGCTCCGAGGCGGACTACAAGCCGGTGCACCCGAGCCTCGTGCGCCAGGCGGGCTACGACCTCGCCTTCACCGCGGTCTCGGGCGCGAACACGCCGGCGAGCGACCCGCTGCAGCTGCGCCGCTACAACGTCGAGCCGTACTCGCCCCGCACGTTCGAGCTCGTCCTCGCCGGCGCCTGCGACCTCATCTCGGTCAAGGACACCGTCACCGGCACGCATGCTCGGCGGCTGTTCAACGCCGCGCTCGGCACGTCCTCGAGATGAACGTCGCGCCCGCCCGGCGCGACGACTTCCTCGCGCTGATGCAGGAGAACTACGGCTCGGCGATGACGGCGGACGAGTTCGACTGGTGGTTCGACGGCAATCCCGCCGGGCCGCGCATCCTCAACGAGGCGCGCGACGACGACGGGACGCCGCTCGGTGTGCTCGCGATGAGCGGCGCGCGCATGAGCCAGGGGCAGGCATCGTTCGCGGTGCACGCCGTGACGACGCCGGCCGCGCGCGGCCGCGGCGTGTTCTCGACGCTCGAGCTGCGCAACGAGGAGGAGGCGGCGCGGGCCGGCGCCGCGTGGGCGCTCGGCTTCACGAACCCGCAGGCGGGGCCGATCCTCGTCGGCAGGCTCGGCTGGGAGGACGTCTGCTCGCTGCGGATCTGGGTGCGCCCGAAGCGGCTGCGCAAGCGGAGCGGCGGCGGGCTGCGCGTGCCCGCCTCGTGCCCGCCGTTCGAGCCGCGCCACGAGGTCTCGTTCGCCGCGCACTCGTTCGTCCACGACGTCGCGTACCTCGACTGGCGCTACGCACGCTCGCCGCGCGAGTACCTGCGCGTCGACGGCGACGAGAGCTGGGCGGTCGTCACGCACGCCGTCTGGCACGGCTACTCGTCCGCGGTGATCTGCGATGCGGTCGGTCGCGGGCTGCGGTCGCTGCTCGGCCGCTGCTCCGCCGCGGTCGACGCCGACATCGCCGTCGCGATGGTGAACCCGGGCGAGGAGCGCGCGTACCTCGCGGCGGGCTTCGTGCCGACGCCGCGGCAGATCCGCTTCATCGGCAAGCGGATCACCGACGACGCCCCGCCGCTCCCGAAGCGGCGCGACGCCTGGCGCTTCTCCCTGGGGGACATGGACTTCTTCTGAGCCGCCCCCCGAAGTGCCTGGCACTTCGGAGCCCTGAGGTGCCAGGCACTTCGTCACGACTTTGTGCCAGGCACCTGAGCGCCGTTTGGTGCCTGGCACCTGGGAAGCTCGCTGTGGCGCCGGTGCAGGCAAGCTTCTGCCCGTGCGGAAGCTGATCTTCGCGACGCAGACGCTCGACCCGGACGATCCCGTGCTCGCGGCGACGGTGCCGATGGTGCGCGCGCTCGCGGCTCGCGTCGACGAGCTCGTCGTCCTCTGCGACTCGGCCGCGCTCGCGGCGGTGCCGACGAACGCGCGGGTGCGCGCCTTCGGCGCACGGACGCAGGCGCAGCGCGGGGCGAAGTTCACGGCGGCGCTGGCGCAGGAGCTGCGGCCGCGTCCGCTCGGCGTCGTCGCGCACATGGTCCCGCTCTACGCCGTGCTCGCCGCGCCGCTCGTCAGGCCGCTCGGGATCCCGCTCGTCCTCTGGTACACGCACTGGAAGGGCCACTCGGTCGTCCGCGCCGCGGAGAAGGTCTGCACGGACGTCGTCTCCGTCGACGCGAGGTCGTTCCCGTTCCCGTCGCCGAAGGTGCGCGGCATCGGCCACGGGATCGACCTCGCCGAGTTCACGTGCAGCGAGCCCCCGGGCGGTGACGGGCCGCTGCGTGCGCTCGTGCTCGGCCGCTACTCGCCCGCGAAGGGGCTCGAGACGATCCTGCGCGGCGCGGCGCTCGCCGGCGGCGTCCGGATCGAGGCGCACGGCTCGACCGGCGACGGCGAGTACGACGCGCACGTCCGCGAGCTGGAGCGGCTCGCGCGCGAGCTCGGCGTCGACGCCGAGCTCGGCCCGCCGGTGCCGCGTGCGGAGGTGCCGGCACTGTTCGCGCAGAGCCACCTGCTCGTCAACAACATGCGCGCCGGCGCGCCCGACAAGGTCGTCTACGAGGCGGCCGCGTCGTGCCTGCCGGTGCTCGCCTCGAATCCCGTCTTCGACGACCTGCTGCCGCCGGAGCTGCGGTTCGAACGCGACGACCCGGAGAGCCTCGCCGCGAGGCTCCGCGACCTCGACCGCCGCCGCCGCCCCGATCTGCGCGAGATCGTCGCCGCCCGGCACTCGGTCGAGCACTGGGCGGACGCCGTCCTGGCTACCGTTGAGGAGCGATGAGGCGCGAGGTCGTCCTCCACCTGCAGAAGGTCGCCGGCATCTCCGGCTCCGAGGCGCACCTGCTCGCGCTGCTGCCGAAGTTGCGCGAGCGCGGCTGGGACGTGCGGATGCTGATGCTCCACGAGAACGAGCCGGGCGCCTGGGAGTTCGCGCGCGCGCTGACCGCGCGCGGCGTGCCGCTCGACTCGATCCCGCTGCGCGCCGACGTCGACCCGGTCGCGTTCGTCCGGCTCACCGCCTACCTCGCGCGGCTGCGGCCGGCGATCCTCCACACGCATCTCGTCCACGCCGACGCCTACGGCCTGCCGGCCGGCACGCTCGCGCACGTGCCGGTGCGCTTCTCGACGAAGCACGGCTTCAACGAGTTCCGCGAGGCGCCGTACTTCGGGCTCGCCGACCGTTCCGTCGCGGCTCTCGCGCACGTGCACATCGCGATCTCGCGAGGGCTCGCACGCTACCTCGAGGACGCCGAGGGCTTCGACGACGAGAGCTTCGAGATCGTCCACTACGGGATCGACCCCGACGGCGAGCCGACCGCGTACGGCGACGGCGTGCCGAGGCTGCTCTGCGTCGGCCGGCTGATCCCGATCAAGGGGCACATCGTCCTGCTCCGCGCCTTCGCCGACGCGAAGAGGGAGCTGCCGGAGCTCCAGCTCGACATCGCAGGGCGCGGCCCGCTCGAGCCGGCGCTGAGGGCGGTCGCCGCCGAGCTCGGGGTCGCCGACTCGGTGCACTTCCTCGGGCACGTCAGCCCGATCCAGGCGGCGATCGAGCGCTCGGCCGTCGTCGTCGTCCCGTCGATGGGCGAGGGCTTCGGGATGGTCGCGCTCGAGGCGATGGAGCGTGCACGGCCGGTGATCGCGGCGGCGATCGGCGGCCTCGGCGAGCTCGTGCGCGACGGCGAGACCGGGCTGCTCGTCCCGGCGGGCGAGGCGGAGCCGCTGCGCGACGCCATCGTCCGCGTCGCCGGCGACCTCGAGCTGGCGCGGACGATGGGCGAGGCGGGCCGCCGCCGCGCGCTCACGCGCTTCCTCCAGACGTTCTGCACCGACCGCACCGAGCTCCTGTACCGCGGCGCGCTCGAGCACGCTGCGTAGGGTTCGCGTGCGGTGACGAAGTCGGAGCTCCTCGCGCACGTCCCTCCGGTCTACCGGCTGGCCCACAGCCTGAAGGACCGGCGCTACCAGCGGGCGCACGAGGAGACGCGCAGGAAGCACGCGCTCCTGCGCGACGCCGCGCGCCGGCACCGCCTCCACGTCCTGGTGGAGACGGGGACGCACACGGGCGAGACGGCCTGGGCCCTGCGCCGGGAGTTCGACCGGATCGAGACGATCGAGCTCGAGCCGACGCTCGCCAGGCTCGCCCGGATCCGCTTTCGGCGAACCCCGTCGGTCACCGTGCACGAGGGCGACAGCGCGAGCGTCCTGCCGATGCTCCTCGCCTCGCTCGACCGTCCCGCCCTCTTCTGGCTGGACGCGCATCCGTGCACGGACCGGTCGGCGAGAGACGCGCCGGTGCCGCTCGTCGCGGAGCTCGATGCGATCGCCGCGCATCCCGTCGAGGGACACGTCGTCGTCGTCGACGACATGCGGCTCATGGGCAGCGACGGGTTCCCTCCGGCCGAGGCGCTCGCGATGCCCGGGTATCGGCTCGAGCAGGTGGGGGACGTCGGCGTCCTCACGCCCGATGCCGACGACGGCGGACGCTCCGGATGACCGACGTCGAGACGAAATACGACTCGCTCGCCGAGCGCTGGAGCGACGAGGCGTACGCGAACGCGGCGCTCTTCTACCGGCGGCGCGCCGACGTCGTCGCCACGCTCGGCGGGAGGCTGACGCCGGGGATGCGGATCCTCGAGCTCGGCTGCGCGGACGGCGGCCTCTCGCAGGTCCTCGTCGCCGACGGGTTCGACGTCGAGGGCGTCGACGTGAGCTCTCGCATGATCGAGCTCGCGCGGCGGCGGGTACCGGACGGTGCGAGGTTCGGCGTGGGGAACCTCAACGAGTACGCCCCCGCCGAGCCGGTGGCGGCGACGATCGGGTTCCGTGTGCTCCCGTACGTCGACGATCTCGCGGCGTTCTTCGCGCGGGTCGCGTCGTTCTCGACCGAGAAGATCCTGTTCGACCTCGTTCCGAGCTCCGGCCCGACGCTCGAGAAGGTCGAGTCCGCGTTGCGCGACGCCGGGCTCGGGCGGGTCGAGGTGCATCCCTGGCTGCTGCCGGCGCGGACGCGGATGCCTCGAGGAGCGACGGCGATCGTGACGGGTGTCGAGCACCTGCGCCCCGTCGCCCTCGCGATCAGTCGCCGGCGCTTCTCCGTCGTCGTCGCCGCAGCGACGCGCTAGCGCCGGACGATCGTCTCGTACAGCGTCCGCGTCCGGTCGGCCATGCGTGCGACCGAGAACTCGGCGTGTGCACGATCGCGGCCTGCGGCGCCGAGCGACGGCTCCTCGAGTGCGCGGGCCAGGCCGAGCGCGAGCGCTCCCGGATCGTCCGGACGGACGAGGACTCCGGTCGCGCCGTCGGCGACGAGCTCCGGCAGCGAGCTGACGTTCGACGCGACGACCGGCAGGCCGGCGAGCATCGCCTCGAGCACGGCGAGGCCGAACCCCTCCCAGCGCGCGGGGTGGACGAAGAGCGTCGCCCGGCGCAGCCACGCCGAGACGTCGGGGACGCGGCCCGGCAGGAAGACGCGGCGCTCGACGCCGAGCTCCCGCGCGAGCGACTCGAGCTCCGCGCGTGCAGGCCCCTCGCCGAGCACGACGAGGACGGTGTCGTCGGGCATCGACGCGAGCGCGCGCACCGCGACGTCGACGCCCTTCTGCTCCGTAAGCCGCGAGACCGCGAGCAGCACGCGTGAGCCGGGCGGCACCGCGTCCGGCGGGTTGACGCCCCACGGCTCCGGCAGGTCGTCCATGCCGTAGCGGATCGTCTCCACCTTCGTCGCCGGGATGCCGACCTCGTCGATCGTGAACCGCCGCAATGCGTCGGTGATGGTCACGATCCGGTCGGTCACCCGGGCGAGACCGCGCTCGACGTAGCGGAAGGGGCCGACCCTGAACGGGTCGTCGTTGTGCTTCGTCGAGACGAGCCGCTCGCCGCGCAGCTTCGCCGCGACGCCGCCGTAGACGTCGGCATGCACGAGATGCGTGTGCACGACGTCGGCTCGGAGCGAGCGCACGAGCCGCGCGAGCAGCAGCGGATCGAGGTCGCGCGCCGACGGGATCCGGATCGCCGGCACGGCGAGCGCGCCGTAGAAGTCGGCCGCATCCCAGGCCGGGTCGTCGAGCCCGACGAGCACCGGCTCGAGCCCGCGCTCCGCGAGCGCCGGCAGCAGCGTCAGCAGGTGCCGCTCCGAGCCGCCGATCCCGCGGATGCGATGGACGTGCGCAATCCTCACGGCGGGCTCCTGCGCGCCTGCGCCCACTCCCACGCGCGCTTCAGCGTCGCGGTCGCGAGCAGCACGACGAGGAAGTCCCACGCGATCCGGTAGCGCGTCGCGCCGACGAACAGCGCCGCGCAGACGCTCTGGTAGGCGAGCAGCAGCAGCGCGAGCCAGACGAACGCGCGCGGCGCGAGGAAGAGTCCGCCGATCGCGAGAAGATAGACCGCCCACATGTATACGGGCTCCGCGATCCGCCGGCCGAGGTCGAGGTTCGTCCCGGCGCCCGGCCGTCCGGTCGTCTCGAACACGTTCGGCTGCCAGAGGAGCTGCAGCGAGAGCGCCGCCACCTTCGCCTTGTCGCCGGGATGGTGCTTCCAGTACGCGGTCGTCTCGTGCTCGTAGAAGCGCATCGCGACGCACTCGTTCGGATAGACCTTGTACGCGACGTCGGGCCGCCCTTTCTCCAGGTATCCCCACGCCTCCTCCGGCGTGTCCCGGTTCGGCGGCGCGGGTCGCGGCGAGGAGTGGCTGACGTTGTCGATCCACCGGCCCGACGAGAGCAGCCCGTACGTCTGGAGATTGTTCGCCTTCCAGAGCGCCCGCCCGTCCGTCGTGATCGCCCAGCAGCCGAGCTGCACCTTGTTGCGGACGAGCCACGGCGCGACGGCGACGGCGGCGCCGCCGAGCACGAGCGCGGCGACCCACGCGGTCAGGCGAACGCGCGGCAGCCGCCAGGCGAGGTAGCCGGCGCAGAGCACCGGCAGGAGGACGAGCCGCGTGTTCCCGAGCATCGCGAGCCCGGCGACGACGCCGAGCAGCGCCGCGAGCCTCTTCGACGGGCGGTCGGCGACCACCAGCGTCAGCAGGACGAGAGCGGCCGCGCAGACCTGGTCGGTGATCTCGCGGTTGACGTGCATGTCGTGCCACGCGAGGTACGGGTTGAGGGTCGCGATCGCGGCGCCGACGAATCCCCAGCGCGCGCCGAACAGGCGCCGGCCGATCTCGAACACGAGCCAGCACGTCACGATCGCGAGCACGAGTTGCGCGAGCCCGATCGACGCCCAGCTGCGCCCGAAGATCCAGTAGACGGGGACGAGGAACCAGCCGTAGAGCGGCTGCGTGTACGCGGACGGCTTGCCCGCGAGGAAGCCGAACGTCCCGTGCTGCACGAACGTCAGCGCGAACGTGTCGCTCTTCTCCGTGAACGACGACGTGATCGTGTCCCGCTCGTGCAGCAGGATCGCGAGGCGCGGCACCGCACAGACGACCGCGAGCAGCGGATACGCGAGGCGGCGCGTCACCGTGACGGGACAGGCGCGGCCGCGGGCGCCTCCGCCTCGACGTGCGTCCGCTGCCACAGCTCGAGCATGCAGAGCGTCCACAGCGCGTGACCGTGGTCGGCGCGCTCGGAGTCGTGCTCGGCGAGCAGCCGCTCGACGGTCTCGGTGCGGAACCAGCCGCGGGAGCGCGCGCGCTCGTCGAGGAGCAGGTCGCGGGCGAGGCCGCGAAGATCGGTGCGGAACCAGCGGGCGAGCGGAACGCCGAAGCCGCTCTTGCCGCGCTCGGCCACCTGCTGCGGCAGGTCGTCGGCGAACGCCCGGCGAAACGCGACCTTCCCCGAGCGGCCGTGGAACTTCAGCGTCTCCGGCAGCGCGAGCCCGAGCTCGACGACGCGGTGGTCGAGGAGCGGCGAGCGCAGCTCGAGCGAGTGCGCCATCGACGCGATGTCGGACTTCGGCAGGAGGTCGCCGGGGAGGTACGTCTCGAGGTCGAGCCGCTGCAGCCCGGCGATGCCCGGCTCCGGCGCCTGCCCGAGCAGGAAGCCGGCCGAGGTGAGCGGGCCGATCTCCGCCTTCGCGTCGTCTTTCCAGAGCTCGGCGCGGGTCGCCAGCGGGAGCACCTGCATCAGCCGCCCGTAGCGCTCGGCGCGCGGCGTCGCCGCCGCCTCGAGGAAGCGTGCCGCACGGAACACCGGCGAGCGGCGCTCGCGCCGGCCCGACGGCAGCGCTCGCAGCACGCGCGCGCCCGCGGACGCCGCCGGCGCCGGCACGCGTTCCGCCAGCCCGACCGCGGCGTAGCGCTCGTAGCCGGCGAACGACTCGTCGCCGCCGTCGCCGACGAGCGCGACCGTCACCTCGCGCCGGGCCGCCTCGCAGATGAGATAGAGCGGCAGCGCCGCCTCGTCGCCGAGCGGCTCGTCGAACGCAGCCGCGAGCCGCGGCAGCGTCGCCGCCGCGTCGGGCTCGAGCACGATCTCCTCGTGCCGCGTCGAATACCGCTCCGCGACCGCGCGCGCGAACTCCCGCTCGTCGTAGCGCGCGTCCGCGAAGCCGACCGTGAACGTGCGCACCGGCTCGGGCGACGCCGCCGCCATCAGCGCGACGACGACGGCGGAGTCGATCCCGCCGGAGAGGAGCGCGCCGAGCGGGACGTCGGCGACGAGCCGCCGGCGCACCGCCTCGCCGACCGTATCGCGCACCCGCTCGAGCCAGGCCTCGTCCGCGAGCGCCTCGCCGCCGGCGCGCGGCTCCCAGTAGCGCTCGATCCGCTCGCTGCCGCCCTCGGCGACGAGGAGCGACGCCGGCGGCAGCCGGTGGACGCCGCGCAGGCCGGTGCGGTCGCCGGGGACGTACTGGAGCGCGAGATACGCGTCGAGCGCGGAGAGATCCGGCTCGCGCCGCAGACCCGGCAGCTCGAGCAGCGCCTTCAGCTCGGACGCGAACGCGAGCGTCCCGTCGTCGAGCCGCGTCCAGACGAGCGGCTTCTTCCCGAGACGGTCGCGCGCGAGCACGAGGCGCCCGCGCGGCGCGTCCCAGAGCGCGAGCGCGAACATCCCCTCCAGCCGCTCGACGAAGCGCGGCCCGTGCTCCTCGTAGAGGTGCGGGATCACCGGCGTGTCGCCGTGCCCGCGCACCTCGTGCCCCTTCGCCGCGAGCTCCTCGCGCAGCTCGGGGAAGTTGTAGAGCTCGCCGTTGAAGACGGCGACGACGTCGCCGCGCTCGTTCGCGACCGGCTGGTAGCCGAGCTCGAGGTCGATCACCCGGAGCCGCTGGTGGCCGAGCACGCACGGGCCGAACGCGTCGGTCGAGCCCTGGTCGGGGCCGCGGTGGCGGATCCGCGCGCGCATCGCGTCGACGAGCGCCGCCTGCGGCGGCCCGGACGCCGCGTAGAGTCCGCAGATCCCGCACATGCGTGACAGTGTGCCTTCCGTGTCCGTCGAGCCCGCAGCAGTGGTGTCGTGCCATCTGGAGCAACCGCTCCGCGACGACTCGTGGGCGCGCTTCGACGCGCTGCAGAGGCGCCGTCCCGGCGGCTTCGACGTGATCGCCCTCATCCGCCCGCCCGACCCGGCCTCCGGCGAGGCGGAGGAGCCGTGGCTCGAGCGCGCGCGGGCGGCCTCGGCGCGCGCGCCGCTCGGCCTGCACACGCACTGGACGAGCCCGACGCACGCGCGCCCCACCGGCGGCGACCCGGCCGGACGGGTGCGCGCCGAGACGGCGTGGATGCGGGAGCGTGGGCTCGATCCCGTCTACTTCTGCGGCGGCGGCTGGTACACGGACGGCGAGGTGCGCGCGGCGGTGCGCGAGCTCGGGCTCGTCGACTGCACGCCGCGAGGCGGCTCGCCGTCGCCGGGGATCCTCCCGACGACGCACTCGCTCGGGCAGCTCGCCCGCGCGGTGCTCGCGCCGCGCCTGCCGGCGTACGTCCACGCGTACTTCCACGACTACGACCTGCTCGACGCGGCGCGGCGGACGACGCTGCTCGCGTCGCTACGCGTGCTCGGCCGGCGATCGGCTCCCGCCGACCCGGTCGCGCTCGCGCACCCGGCGAACGAGCCCGACGACGGCGGCCGACGCGAGTAGCGCGATGACGAAGTCCCACGGCACGCGGTAGCGGGTCTCGCCGACGAAGACGACCGCGACGAGCGTCTGGTAGCCGAGGAGCAGCAGCGCGAGCCCCGCGAAGAAGCGCGGCACGAAGAACAGGCCGATCACGCCGAGGATGTAGAGCGGGATCATGTACGCGGGCTCGGCGACGGAGCGCATCGTGTCGAGCCAGGTGCCCGCGCCGGGGAGGTCGGTGACGTCGACGACCGACGGCTGCCACAGCAGCTTGGCGTCGAGCGGCACGAGCTGCGCCTTGTCGCCCGGATGGTGCACCCAGAAGGAGATCACCTTGCTCTGGAACGACGACGCCTGTGCGCACTCGTCGTACGGCAGCACGACGCCGGTCTTCACCCAGTGGTCGTAGACGTCCTGCGGTGACGGCGGAAACGACGCCGGCTGCGGGACGTGGTCGATCCACTGCCCGCTCTCGAGGATCCGGTGCGTGTTGACGTTGTTCGCCTTCCAGAGCGAACGCGAGTCGGTCGTGACCGCCCAGCAGCCGACGTCGGCTCTCGTCCGCACGACGTACGGCACGACCACGACCGCGGCGGCGGCGACGAGCGCGCCCGCGGCGAGCGCGGTGCGGCGCGAGAGTCCGGCGCGCCAGACGAGGTACGCGAGGATCACGAGCGGGAGCGCGGCGAGGCGGACGTTCCCGAGGATCGCGAGCCCGAGCACGGCGCCGAGCGGGACTGCGCGGCGCCAGCCGAGCCGCTCGGCGGCCCAGAGCGTCAGAAACACCGTCGCCGCGGCGAGGAAGTGGTCGAGGATCTCGCGGTTCATGTGCACGTCGTGCCAGACGAGGTACGGGTGCAGTGCCACCACCAGGCCGGCGAGGAGTCCCACCGCCGGACCCAGCCAGCGGCGTCCGATCTGCCAGACGATCAGCGTCGTGCCGACGGCGACGCAGATCTGCGCCAGCCCGACGACCTGCCAGTGGCGGCCGAAGATCCAGTAGAGGGGGATGAGGAACCAGCCGTACAGCGGCTGCGTGTACGCGGACGGATGTCCCGGGATGTAGCCGTACGTCCCGCTCGCGAGGAAGGTCCGCGCGAAGATGTCGCCCTTGTCGACGTTCGAGGCGACGATCGTGCCCCGGGCGTGCAGCACCGCGGCGAGGCGCGGCAGCGCCGTCGCGAGGACGAGGACGAGGACGGCGGTGCGTGTCCGCACGGCGGTTCAGCGTAGCGGCCGCTCCCGCGGGTCTCCGGCGGGTGCGGCGTACAATGGCCCTCTCGTGGCGACCAAGCCTGTTGTCGGCGGAGGCACGGACGTGGACGGCGCCGATGCGCCGGGTCGCGCCGAGCAGGCGGCGGACATCCGGGCCACCCGCATCCTGCCGCACGGCGGCCAGCTGCGGGCGAGCCTGCGCCGCGCCGTCAGCATCGTCGCGCTCGTCGTCATCGACCTGTCCGGGCTCGCGGGCTCGATCTACCTCGCGCTCGTCCTGCGGGAGCTCTACTACGGCGAGCGGCCGATCCTCTGGGGGCTGCCGTGGGACGCGGAGCGGAACTGGCTCCCGTTCCTCGCGCTCGTCACCGTGCTCGTCTTCTGGCGCGCCGGCCTGTACGCGCCGCGCGAGCAGCGCGCGGGCGTCGGGCGGATCGTCTCGTCGCTCATGCTCGTGACGGTGATCGCGCTCGCGTTCGCCGTCGGCACCGGCTACCAGCACACGACGTTCGGGCTGTACCTCACCGCGTTCGTGATCAGCGCGATCGTCATCTCGCTCCTGCGCTCGAGCTACGAGTTCGTCACCGCGGAGATGTGGCGCGTCGCCGGGGCGCGCCGGCGCGCGGTGCTCGTCGGCGAGGGCGACCGGCTCGTCGCGCTGCGGCGCGCGCTGGGCCAGACGCGCAGCGGGATCGACTACGAGTTCGTCGGCGTCCTCTCGTCGGACGGCGGGACTGCGGGGCTGCCGGTGCTCGGCCGCGTCGGCGACCTGCCGCGGGTGCTGGACGAGCAGCCGCTCGACGAGCTGATCGTCAGCGGCATCGATCTCCAGGAAGGCGAGCTGCTCGACCTCGTCGCGGAGGCGCACCGCGCGGGCGTCAAGGTGCGCGTCGCGCCGACGACGGCGGAGCTCCTGCGTCAGCGTGTCGAGTACGTCGCCGGACAGGGCGTGCCGCTGTTTGAGCTGCGGCCGCCGGTCTTCGCCGGGCTCGACTGGGCGGTGAAGCGCTCGTTCGACATCGTCGTCAGCGCGCTGCTCGTCCTCATCGCCGCGCCGCTCTGGGCGTTGATCGCGCTGTCGGTGAAGCTCGACTCGCGCGGGCCGGTCTTCTACCGCGACCGCCGCATCGGGCTCGGCGAGGGCGAGTTCGGGATGTTCAAGTTCCGCTCGATGTACGTCGACGCGGCCGACCGCCAGGCGGGGCTCGAGACGGCGAACGAGGCGTCGGGGCCGCTGTTCAAGATCAAGGACGACCCGCGCGTGACGGGGGTCGGCAGGATCCTCCGCCGCTACTCGATCGACGAGATGCCGCAGGTGCTGAACGTCCTCCGCGGCGAGATGTCGCTCGTCGGGCCGCGGCCGCTGCCGCTGCGCGACTACGTCCAGCTCGAGGACTGGCACCGCAAGCGCTACCTCGTGCTGCCGGGCATGACGGGTCTCTGGCAGGTCTCGGGCCGGATCGACCTCAGCTTCGACGACCTCGTGCGCCTCGACTTCTACTACCTCGAGAACTGGTCGATCTGGCTCGACATCACGATCCTCGCGAAGACGCTTCCGGCAGTGCTGGCCCGCCGGGGCGCCTACTAGCTCGTCACGCTTCCGCGAGGAGCCCGTAACACCTCTGTGAACCGTGTCTGACACCGGGCCGTGTCCGGTCGAGACAGAAGATCGGCATCGACTGTGCGGTTCGGCGTTTTCGTGTCTGACACCGGGGGTGTCCGCCCGAGAGAGGTCCGCGCCTAACGGTTCCTTCAGATCTGATCGTCACAATGTCGGCGATGCGCGCCCCGAAGATCCTCGCCGTCGCGTCCGCGGCCGACCTCGACTTCCGCTACGGCTGCACGCCCGCGTGGTGGCAGCTCTGGAAGGGCATGGCCGAGACGGGGATCGACCTGATCGTGACGACGTACCGCGGCCGCGCGATCGAGTCGCCGTGGTGGCGGACCGCGCCGAACCCGCTCTACCGCGAGGCCGAGGCGTTCGCGGCAGCGCGCGACGCGGTCGCGCGCGTGAAGGGCGACCGCTACCTGCGCCGCGCCGAGTCGCACCCGGAGGACGGCCGCGGCGACCGGCTCGTGCGCGAGACGATCTGGCGCACCGTCACCCCGCGCTGGCGGCGACACCTCGAGCGGATCCTCGAGCGCGAGGGCGACGTCGACGCCGTCGTCGTCTTCACCGTGCCGATGAGTCACTTCCGCGGCATCCCGACCGCGCTGCGCGACCGCTTCGGCGTCCCGGTCGTCTTCTACGACGGCGACGTGCCGATGAGCCTGCCCGAGTTCGGCGGCATGGACACGGGCTTCAACTACTACCACGGCGCCGACCCCTCCGAATACGACCTCGTGCTCTCGAACTCCGAGGGAGGGATCCCGCGGCTGCTCGAGCTCGGCGCCCGCCGCGCGGAGGCCCTCTACTGGGCGATCGACCCGGAGCTGTTCGCGCCGCAGCCGGTGGAGAAGGAGATCGACGTGCTCTTCTACGGGCACAGCGACAAGTTCCGGCGCGAGTGGACGCGCGAGCTCGTCGGCGAGCCGAGCCGGCGGCTGCCGGACGTGGACTTCGCGCTCGCCGGCTACGACTTCCGCGGCGACGCCGGCGCCGCGCGGATGATCGGCGACGTCCCGTACAACGTCTTCCCGCGCGCGATCTCGAGTGCGCGCGTCAACCTCAACATCACGCGGCGCTCCCACGCGAGCGTACCCGCCTCGTCGACGGTCCGACCGTTCGAGCTCGCCGCATGCGCAGCCGCGATCGTCTCGAACCCGGTCGAGGGGATCGACCGCTGGTTCAAGCCGGGCCGCGAGCTGCTCGTTGCGGCGAACGCCGACGAGGCGACGCAGGCGTACCGCGACCTGCTCGGCGACCCGGCGCAGGCGGAGGAGCTCGGCCGCCGCGCGCGCGAGCGCGTGCTCGACGAGCACACGTATGCGCACCGGGCGAGACGGCTGCTCGAGCTGCTCGACCTCGGCGTCCCGGCGGCGGCGAGTGCCTGACACCGCTGAGCTCGCCGCCGGCGCGCCCGCGCCCGCCGCGCTCACCGAGCTGCGCCGGGTCGCGATCGTCCCCGCGCTGAACGAGGAGCACACCGTCCCGCGTGTGATCGACGAGCTGCGCGCGTTCGACGCGGGGCTCGACGTCGTCGTCATCGACGACGGCTCGAGCGACCGCACCGCCGAGGTCGCCGCCGCGAAAGGAGCGATGGTCCTCCGCCTCCCGTACAACCTCGGCATCGGCGGCTCGGTGCAGACCGGCTTCCGCTTCGCGTACGAGCGCGGCTACGACCTCGCCGTCCG
>Ga0335080_10000115_pt1 | contig 68932 bp, 48 predicted proteins | sample Lox_Sample_34_FD_206720 | JGI IMG/M metagenome (GOLD analysis project Ga0335080, IMG submission 206720) | Soil microbial communities from Loxahatchee National Wildlife Refuge, Florida, United States - Lox_Sample_3.4 | ecosystem: Environmental > Terrestrial > Soil > Wetlands | place: USA... | reverse complement strand
CGCCGCCGCGCCGGCCGCCGCCTCCCGGGTAGCCGCCTCCCCCCGGCCATCCGCCGCCGGGCCAACCACCGCCGGAGCGGCCCGTTCTGCCGCCGTTTCCACGGTCGCCATGTTCCTCGTGATGTCCTGCAAAATAGATGCAATACACGATCGTGTCAGCGCGTTGCGCGGACTCAATGGCGCTCTCGAGAGTCGTTTTGCTTCCGCGATCTACTCCGTCGGACAAAATGACCACGGCTTTGCGGCCGGTCTGCTTCTTCAGGAGTTCGGTGGACGCCAGATAGACCGCGTCGTAGAGTTGGGTTCCACCTCGCTGGTGGTCGCGATCTGAACCGGACCGCGAATCGGATTCATTGGAATCATTGGACCGATCCCGGTCCGGCGTTTTCAGCAAATCAAGCGCCGCCTCCAGCTTGTCGTGATGCGAAGTCAGATCCTGCAAGAGTTCGACTTCGCGATCGAAGTGAATCAGGAAGGCCTTGTCCTTATCCTGCACCAGCATCTGGTCCAGAAAGCTGCGGCTCGCATTGCGTTCCTGGTCCAGCACCTCCCTCTGGCTCCAGCTGGTGTCTACCAAGAGGCCGAGAGTGAGCGGAAGATTCGCATCGCGGGAAAAATACTTGATGGTTTCAGGCCGACCGTCTTCCTGCAAAATGAAATCGTCCTTCGTCAGGTCGCGTACGATCTGTCCATGCTTATCGCGAACGGTCACAGGCACCGTGACCACGCGGACATCGACGGCAATTGTGGTGGCCGGGTCGGAATTCTGCTCTGCTTTGGGAGAGCCCGCAATAGCGGCAAGCGAACACGCCACAGCACTAGCAATCAATTTTGAGTGGAGTGAAGGTCGCTTGGCCATCTCTTGAGGAATGGATGCAGGGCACGAGACTTCGCGTTGCCAGCCTTGTAAATGCAGCGTCAAGCTTGGGTAAATCTTCGTAAAGGCCGGATTTTGCGATCTTCAGCGATGCTAAAGTAAAACAGTGCAGCACGTGGATCATAAAAACTTAGGATTGCGCCGCGTTGCTGGTCTGCTGGGCGCACTCCTGGCGTTGTTGCTGACGACTCCCCAGTCTGCAAGTAGCCAGTCAGACTCGGTGCCAGCCGAAGGCGCCACCTCGATCGCGAAAGCGGTCGGAGTGATCAAGAGCGTGCAGCCGGACTCGATTACCGTAGCTGCGGAATCAGGTCGCGATATAGCCGCGAAGCTTGACGCCAACACCAAAATCCTGCGCGTGCCACCCGGGGAAAAGGACCTGAAGAATGCGAGCCCGCTTCGGCTGCAGGACTTGCAACCGGGAGACCGCGTTCTGGTTCGGGGCCAGAACGCATCCGGCATGCAAAACATTTCGGCCCTCACCATTATCGTGATGAAGCAGGCCGACGTCAGCGCAAAACAGCAACACGATCGCGAGGATTGGCAAAAACGCGGCGTCGGCGGTCTCGTTACTAAGGTGGATGTTGCGATGGGCCTCGTTGCAATCTCATCTGGAGGATTCGGAGCAAGCACGACAGTCTCCGTGCACATCAGCAAAGACGCAGTCCTGCGCCGTTACGCTCCGGACTCAGTGAAATTCGACGACGCCAAGCGTGCGCCTCTGGACCAGATCAAGGTGGGCGACCAGTTACGGGCCCGCGGCACGCGCAGTCCAGACGGAGCTGATCTCGCCGCAGAGGAGGTCGTTTCTGGAACGTTCCGCAACATTGCAGGAACTATTACGGCGATTAACGCAGCCGACAGCTCAATCACCGTGAAGGATCTGATTGCGAAAGCGACGGTGGTGGTCAAGGTTGCCGCCGATTCGCAGATGAAGAAGTTGCCAGCAGAAATGGCGCAGCGCATTGCCGTGCGGCTCAAGGGAGGAGCGGGCGCGGGTGGAAATGGGACAGGAGCGCAGAGTGCACCTGGCCGGGACGAAAATCGACGCGGGACCGAATCCGCGGGAGGACGGGGTCAAGCGGGTGGACAGGGTGCGAACGGTTCGCCCGACTTCCAGCGCCTTCTTGGCCGCTTGCCGAGCTGCGGACTGGCCGATCTTCAAAATGGGGACGCCGTGATGATCGTTTCGACCGATGGGGCAGGTTCCGGCGCTGTCACAGCTATCACGCTGCTGGCCGGCGTCGACGCCATTCTGACGAACCGTTCTTCATATTCCCTGCTCACACCGTGGTCGTTGAACACATCGGGAGGCGAGGGTGAGCCGGCCCCATAACCGGCTATTCCGTACGCATGATTTGCCTGGAAAGAGAATGGTGCTCGTTGAAGCGTTTTGTATGCGTCTTGTTTCTAGCTGCCGCGTTGGCCGCCCCTGTGCAGGCACAAACGGTTCCCGATGGAGCGTTGCGCGGTACGGTGCTTGATCCATCCGGCGCAGTCATCGCAAATGCGAGAGTTACCGTCGCACCTTCCGGAGGAAGCGCGCCTCGTTCGGCCACATCCAATTCCAACGGAGCATTTGAGATTGGCCACCTCCCGCCCGGTAAGTACACCGTGACTGCGAGCGCAAAAGGATTTACGACCTCCGTACATAGCGATTTGAACGTAACGGCAGGGGAAGTCGCACTGCTGAACATATCGCTTGAAATCAATGTTGAGAAGGAAAGGGTGAATGTCGAGGAGGAAACCCCGCAGGTCGACGTGAACCCCGACAACAACGCCAGTGCAATCGTGCTGACCGGCAAGGACCTCGAGGCCTTACCCGATGACCCCGACGAACTGCTCTCCGACCTGCAGGCACTTGCTGGGCCCTCCGCCGGCCCCGACGGCGGGCAGATTTACATTGACGGATTCACCGCCGGGCAACTCCCACCCAAGTCATCGATCCGCGAAATCCGTATCAACCAGAATCCCTTCTCCGCCGAATTTGACAGACTGGGCTACGGCCGGATCGAGATTTTCACCAAACCGGGCACCGACAAGTACCACGGGCAGGTCTCGGTGATGGGCAACGATTCCGCCTTCAACTCGCGCAATCCGTTCCTCGGCAACGCTCCACAGACTCCTTATGATTCAGTAATCTACATGGGCAATTTTGGCGGGCCTATCAACAAGAAGTCGTCGTTCTTTTTCGACGTGCAACGGCGCAACATCGATGAAATTGCGATTGTCGACGCCCAGGGTACGCCTGAAGATCCGTTAACTCCTTTTAGCGCCAGCATTCCCAACCCTCGCACTCGCACGAATCTCAGCCCTCGCATCGACTACCAATCAAGCCGCTCCAACACGCTCAGCGCGCGCTATCAATACTTTCGTGACACCTGGCAAAACGACGGCGTTGGCGGCTTGGTCCTTCCGGAAGCCGGGTATGACACGCGTTCGACCGAACACACGCTGCAGATCATCGACACGCAGACGATTGGAACCAAGGCTGTGAACGAGATGCGCTTTCAGTACCTGCGCGACAGCAGCAACCAAACCCCGCTGAGCACCACCGTTGGCATCGATGTGCCCGGTACTTTTATCGGTGGCGGCTCGAGCCTGGGCACTCAGACCGATCATGCGGACCACTACGAGTTCCAGAATTACACTTCGCTATCCAGGGGCAAGCACTTCATCAAATTCGGCGCCCGCCTGCGCGATATCAATGACGCCAGCACGTCCAGCGCCGGATTTAATGGCATTTATTCCTTTTCGACCGTTGCCAACTACCAGGCAAGCATCCCGTCGCAGCTCACATTTACCACCAGCCCGTCGGGCACGGCACCCACGATCTCGATCAACCTGATCGACGCCGGGCTCTATGTCCAGGATGATTGGAAGGTACGCCAGACATTGACCTTGAGCGGCGGGCTACGCTTCGAAACTCAAAATCACATTCACGACCATGCCGATTTTGGCCCGCGGATCGGGTTCGCATGGGGCATCGGAGGCGGGGGCAAGAGCGCGCCCAAAACCGTTCTTCGCGGAGGCTTCGGTATTTTCTACAATCGCTTCTCCGAAGGCTCTGTGCTGAATAGCGAGCGCTTCAACGGCGTTACGGAGCAACAGTTCGTCAACGACAATCCAACCTATTCAATTCCTCCCGCCCCAGGAGGGAATACGACCACCTACCGGATCAACCCCGATCTGCACGCGCCCTACATCATGCAGACCGCCTTCAGTCTGGAGCGTCAGGTAACGAAGTACGCTAACGCCACGATGACCTACTTGAACTCCCGCGGCGTCGATCAACTCATGTCCCTCATTCCCGACGCTCCGCTGCTCACGACTTTCCCCAACCCCGCGCCGGCACCGAATCCTGCGATCTATCAGTACGCCTCGGCCGGGTTTTTCCGCCAGAACCAGCTCATCGCCAATTTCAACGTGCAGGCCGGATCGAAAATCACCCTCCACGGGTTTTACGCTCTTAACTACGCCACGAGCGATCCCATCGGTTCCACTAGCGGTGGAGCGTTTAGCACGAATTTCCCGACCGACCAGCAAAACATCCATCTCGATTACGGGCGCGCCTCGTTCGCGACTCGCGACCGCGTCTTCCTCGGTGGATCGATAGCCTTGCCGCGAGGCTTCCGTCTCAGCCCCTTCATGGTGTTCAACTCAGGGATGCCTTACAACGTGACGATACCGCAAGACCTGGCCAGTACATTGCAGTTCAATGTCCGTCCCGCCTTGGCACCGAACCCTACCGGCACATGCGTCTCCGTACTCGCAACCTGTCATTACACAACTCCCGCAACGCCCTACGACCAGATTCCGATCAATTACCTGACGGGTCCGAATCAGTTTGATCTGAATCTCCGTCTGGCGAAGACGATCAGCTTCGGCCCGGAGACAAAAAGCTCGCAACAATCCGGAGGCCCGCCGGGGGGTGGCCCCGGCGGAGGTGGTCCGCACGGCGGAGGCGGAGGTCCTGGCGGAGGTGGTGGTGGGATGGTCGGCTTCGGAGGGCACGGCGGCCCGGGAGGAATGTTCGGCCCTGCTTCAGGTTCGAAGCGGTACAACTTGACGTTCAGTGTCAATGCCCGCAACGCCCTCAATCGCGTGAACGCAGGCACTCCTATTGGCGTTTGGACGCCGGACTCGCCGACCTTTGGAAAATCCATCTCGCTGGCCGGTGGTCCATTCTCCAGCGGGGCGGCCAATCGCAAAATCGAATTGCAGGCAATGTTCAGTTTCTAGGGTGGTTTGGGGGACGGAGGGACGCACACCGAGGAGATCACTCAAAGACGGCATCGGCGACGGCGTGACAATGAAGCAGCGTTTCTGTCCTAGAGAATCCTGGTGGTTCTAGAAATTCTCGCGCACATCGCTCGAGGTGCCACCGGCCGCGGGAATGTAGCATTGCAGGGTGTAATCCATCACCATGCGATCCGCGTTGAATCTCCATCCCAGCGTGCGAATCGTGCGTTTCATGCGCTTGATCCAGCCTCGTGGCAGCCCGTCTCTATCGCGCTGATAGTAGAGCGGGATCACCTCTTCCCGGAGCACACGGAGCAATTCTTCCGCATCGCGCCGGTCGTGCACGTTCGGATCCGAGTGCGTCCTCCCATCTCCGATCGCGAATCCATTCAGGCCGTCATAAGCCTCGGCCCACCATCCATCGAGAACCGAAAAATTCAGACCGCCATTCAACACAACTTTCTGCCCGCTGGTTCCCGAGGCTTCTTGTGGGCGCCTGGGATTATTCAGCCAGACGTCCACACCCTGCACGAAATGCCGTCCCACGTTGATGTCGTAGTCCTCGACGAATACCAGTTTGTCGGCAAACTGCGGGTCGCGCATAAGTTGCGCGACCTGCTGCAACACGCGCTTCCCCGGTTCGTCCATGGGATGCGCCTTTCCCGCGAAGACGAATTGCACAGGCCGATTTGGATGATTCACCATCGTGACCAGGCGCTCAATATCCGAAAGAATCAGGTTGGCACGCTTGTAAGTGGCGAACCGCCGCGCAAAGCCGATCGTCAATGCGTCCTGCGTAAGCACACCTTTCAGTTTCTGGAGCGCCTCTTCCGGTTCACCGCGCCGCGCCGCCTGCGTCACGGCCCTCCGCCGGACGAACTCGATCATTTGCGCCTTGAGATTCAAATGGGTTTCCCAGAGTTCGCCGTCATCCACGTTCTCGATGCCATCCCAAATTTTCGACTCGCTGCTCTTCAGGTGCCATCCGGTACCCAGATGGCGATCGTAGAGGCGGAACATCTGCGGCGCGAGCCAGGTGGGCACGTGGACGCCGTTCGTGATGTGTCCGATCGGCACGGAGTCCTCGGGCTTGCCCGGCGTCAAACCGGTCCACATGGCGCGCGACACTTCTCCGTGCAGCGATGAGACCGCATTGGCCCGCCGCGAAAGCCGCAGCCCGAGCACCGTCATGCAGAACGGTTCGTTGCTCGCGGGGTTTTCCCGTCCGAGCCCCATGAATTGTTCGCGTGAGATTCCCATGGCTTCGCGCAACGGTCCCAGGTGCTCCTCCACCAAGTCCGATTCGAAGCGGTCGTGACCCGCCGGCACCGGGGTATGTGTCGTAAACACGACCTGCCGAGCCACCAGCGGCGCGGCCTTGTCGAAACCTATGCCTTCTTCTTCCATGCGCATTCGGATCGCTTCGAGGACCGCGAACCCGCTATGCCCTTCGTTCAAATGAAGCACGCCGGGCGTGATCCCCAGCGCCTTCAGCGCTCGCAGGCCGCCCACCCCCAGCAGCAGTTCCTGGTGCACGCGCACGCGTACATCTCCGCCATAGAGGCGCGAGGTCAACTCCCGATCTTCCGGCGCGTTCCCGTCCACATCCGAATCCAGCAGGTAAAGGTCAATGCGTCCGACCCGGGCGCGCCACACCTTGGCACGGATCGATCCATGCCGGGTATCGAGTTGCACGACTACGGGACGGCCGTTCTTTCCGATCGCCGTCTCCATCGCCAACTGGTTCACATCTGTCCCGAAGTACTCTTCGCGCTGCCACCCGCTGCCGTCCAGGCGCTGCCGGAAATATCCCTGGGGATAAAACAACCCCACCCCCACCAGTGGAATGCCGAGATCGGATGCACTCTTGATGTGATCCCCAGCCAGCACTCCCAAACCGCCTGAATACACCGGCAGAGATTCATGGATGCCAAACTCCGCCGAGAAATACGCTACCGGCCGCGGCCGCAATACACCCGCCCGCCGCGCCGCCCAGGTGTGTTCGGTCTCCTGATATTCGCGCAGACGCCGGTATGCATAGTTGACGCGACTGTGCAGACCGAGTTCAGTTGCCCGTGATTCGAGTCTAGCCAGCGGAAATTCATTCAGCAGCGCCACCGGATTGTGATTCAACTGGCTCCAACGCTTGGGGTCGAGTTCCCGGAACAGCCCGACCGCATCGTGGTCCCAGCTCCACCAGAAGTTCCGGGCGAGCGCCCAGAGTCGTTCCTGAACCGGCGCAATGAAACGGTCCAGCGTGCGCGCCTCGCTCACGACCGGAGCCACGCGAGCCGCCGCTTCCTGCAGCATTCTGATTTCGTTCTCCGGGAAGATCCGCGCCTCGACCGTCTGGATTACCAGCACTCCTTGCAACACGCCACGATCTACCAGAGGCACGCCCAGAAACGACTGATAGGGATCTTCGCCCGATTCGCTGAAATACTTGAAGCGCGGATGCTTTCCGACCTGCTCGACCGCCACTGGCCGCATTTGCTCAGCCACGAGCCCGGTCAGACCTTCCTGCACCGCCATGCGCAACTGGCCGATACAAGAGGGCCGCAACCCTACTGTCGCCGCCAGGACCAGGTTGGCGCGGTCCGGCTCAAGCAGATACGCCGAGCACACATCAACTCCGAACCGCCGCGCAATCAGCGCGACCACGTTGCCCAGCGTCTCAGCCGGGTTGCCGGTTTCCGCCGTCAGGTTGGCAATCTCATCCCAACCGAGGACGTGGTTCGCTTCCAGCGAACACACCGCATCTTCAGGAGCCGGCTTCGTCTGAACCTGATACTTGCCGTCTGCGCCGCTCGCATCTAATTCGTCGGTACGGTCCACTTTCCCTCTCAGTCTCATTGCGATCTTGCGCCGTGCAGCCGAGGCGCGCCATCGATCCCCCAGGGCACCCTACTATTTTATCGGGAGAACGAACTCAAGCCACGCCCCATCTTGGGAATTGTGCATTACCCCAGTGCAAATTCGGATGCCGCAGACTTGATTGACTTGCGCCGAGGAAGCTCGTCCAGCGCCTCCGAGATTCCGCTGCCTCTGCGCCCAACTCATCTCCCTCAACCACCTCCGTGTGCTCTGCATCACAGCTTCGCGATCTCCGAGGTCATATAACAAGGACCGAAACAGACCATAAACATCAGATTCCGAGGACCTCAATCATGGAAGGCGACAAGAAGGTAATTGCGGAATTGAACACCGCTCTCAGCGGCGAACTCACCGCGATCGTGCAGTACATGGCACATTCTGAAATGTGCCAGAACTGGGGCTATGGCGGCCTCGGCAGTCTCCACAAGGCGCGCGCCATCGAGGAGATGCACCACGCAGAAGGCCTGATCGAGCGCATCATCTTCTTGGATGCCCTTCCTGCCGTCGGCGTCGGCCTGAAACCGCAGCTGGGCACAAAGGTCCAAGAGCAGCTCGAGATCAACCTCAAGGACGAACTCGGAGCTGTTCGCGACTACAACAATGCCGTGAAGGTCTGCGCTCAAGCCGGAGACGACGGCTCCCGCGCCCTGTTCGAGCGCCTTCTGAAGGACGAAGAGCGGCACGCCGACTTTCTGGAATCCCAGCTCCACGCGATCAGGGAAATGGGAATCGGGCACTATCTGGCGCAGCAAATGCAAGCGGAGAAGTAGCCCTGGGTTCGAGTCCCGAGATTGCAGGAGAAGTTGGCAGCGCGAACTACCAAGTCATTGCGATGAGGGACTCTCGCCTCAATCTGCCGGATGGAATGAGGTTCAGCTCTTTTTCTTGAAGACGCCGACGATATTCTGCGAGTGCACTTTGTAGGCTCTCGCATCCTCGTCCCACCGGTATTCCGTCCGGCCTCCGATCCTCTCGGCAACTCCAACCAGCTCATACCTCGCGAGGCAAGCGCTTATCCATGCGGTCATCGACTGCGCTTCCGGAGAGCCTTCCGTCGGCAACCATGAGGTCCTGCTCTTGGCGATCACCAGGTATTGTGGATCGGCGGACTCGATTTCGCCGATCATCTGCTTTTGCATCTCGAGCGAGTATTTCTGCTGCTCCATCAGCCCGTAGACGTAGATAAAACCTGTGGCGGAGTGTCGCTTCGCATAGAAGTAAATCTCCGGTTCCGAACCCAGCACCGCTACCGGCTCACCCGGCGAAGTGTGTGCATCCAGATAATCGGCGATGACCTTAGCCTCCGGAAACGGGTTTGAACCATATTCCTTCTGGCAAACTTGCCCCGGTTCCATCTCGAACAGGACATCCTTCTGCGCGAGCACGGCATAGCCAAGAGCCGCTGCGAATATCACACCCGGAATCGCCGCCCAGGCCGGCCTCCTTGAAGCCAGGAACTTTGCCGCGGAACAAACCGCACTTCCGGCCAGTACCGCGAGCGCCGGCAACATCAGGATGAAGTAGTGCCTGCGAAAGTAAAGGCCCGGGCAGACGCCCAGAAAGGAAAGGAGCAGAAGTGCGGCGAGCAGAATCCCAGCGCGCTGGTTCTCCTGGTCCCGCAGCGAGATAACTAACCCGATAGCAGCGACGATCCATAACCCAATGGCGGGCCCCACAACCCGGGGGAAGTTGTACATAAACTCGCCGACCCCGCGAGAAAGGCCAATCTCGGACGTGTATTGGCTGGCATATGTAAAAACCCAGAACCGGAAATTCCCGAAGACACCTGCGGCCAGCAGGATCAGGCACGTCAAAGCAAATGGCAGCGCCACGCCCGCGCCATAGCTGGCAGATCGAATGAGCACTCTTCTCCACCGGATAGGCGGCGGCCACTCACCGGCCAGCACACAGAACCCTCCGAAAGCGGCAAAAACGATACCGGGCTGCTTCATGAGAAAAGCCAGGCCGAGCAGAAAACCGCCGACAAAGATCTGCCAAGTCCGGTCGGTGTCCATAGCGCGCAGCAAAACCAGTATCCCGGCCATCGCAAAAAACACGACGAAATGGGCAGCGTGCGCGGCCAGGCCAAGAACCGAAGCGCTGGTCGAAAGAACGGCGTAGGAAGCTGCTGCCACTACGCCTCCTGATTGGCTCGACATGCGTTTGGCCAGCACATAGACCAGCAGGGTTGTTGCCACATTCACCAGCAGCAGGCCGACGTGGATCGCGGAAGGACTCTGCCCAAAAATCGCCATCATCACGGCATACGCCGCTGCCGTGCCTGGCAGCTTCATTGTGTAAGCCAACTTGTAAGGAGGTATCCCCTGAAGCATCAACTGCCCCGCGTATGCGTACTCGCCTTCGTCTCGCTCGAGCGGCATCGCTCGAAGGCGCACCCGGATGACTGCAACGAAAACGATCACCAGTACCAGAAACGCATAGGCGAAATACTTCCCATCGATTCGGCGCGACGCCGGCGGCGTCTTCAGGCTTTGTTTCTTGGACTTTCCCATTCGGTTATTAAGCTAACATTTTCGCTGAGCGGCGGCAGCCCGTCCGCGGCGCATTATAGTGAATCAGTACGTCGGCTGGTCCAACCGGCAACTCGTTCCTGGACGTCCACCTGCAACTTTTCCCGCTGCATCGGTATCTTATAATTTGATGAGTTTTTGTGGGGGTAGCTGGTCTTCATGGCAGTGTGCCGAACTGGAGACATCACAGGAGTAAGCATTCATGCTGTTCAAAAAGAACCACGATATTCCTTCGTCCGAGATTACTGGCAAGGAGACCTATCTCAGTCGCCGCAAGTTCCTGGCGAGTGCGGCGCTCGCCGGCAGCGCAGCGGTGACCGGCGTAGGTCTGCGCGATCTTGCCGATCCATTCCTGACCGCAGAGGCCAATGCCAAAATCGACGGGCTGCGAAAAAGCTCATTCAGCACGACTGAGAAACAGACTCCCTACAAGGACATCACCAACTACAACAATTTCTACGAGTTTTCGACCGACAAGTATGAACCCGCGGCGCTCGCGAAGGACTTCAAGCCGCGCCCCTGGACAGTGACCATCGACGGCATGGTCAAGAAAAAGCAGGAGCTCGACGTGGATGCGATCATCAAAATGTCCGCACCTGAAGAGCGCATCTACCGTCACCGCTGCGTGGAAGGCTGGTCGATCGTAGTACCCTGGGTCGGCTTCTCGCTCAGCGAACTCATCAAGCGCGCTGACCCGCTTCCGAGCGCGAAGTTTGTTGAGTTCACTACCCTGCTCGACCCCAAGCAAATGCCAGGCCAGCGCGTGGAAGTGCTGAAATGGCCGTACGTGGAAGGCTTGCGTATGGATGAGGCGATGCATCCGCTGGCTTTACTCTGCTTTGGTCTTTACGGGGAGCTGCTGCCGAATCAGAATGGCGCCCCGCTGCGCATCGTCATCCCATGGAAATACGGCTTCAAGAGCGCGAAATCAATTGTGCGCATTCGGTTCATTGACAAGCAGCCATTGAATAGCTGGCAGCTCGCCGCGCCTAACGAGTACGGGTTTTATTCCAACGTCAATCCCCAGGTGGACCATCCGCGCTGGAGCCAGGCCAAGGAGCGCCGGCTGGGAGAGTTTTTCAAGCGGGAGACGCTGATGTTCAACGGATACGACCAGGTCGCAGGCTTGTATTCGGGGATGAACCTGAGGACAAATTTCTAGGAATTTGTAATTTCTGATTTGCAATTGAAATCTATCGGCTGAGTGAGATCGGATCTCGAAGGTTTTGCCTGTCATTACGATTCTGCAATTACAACTTGCAGATTACCAACAAGACTTTTCGGCTTTCAATTACAAATTACAGATCCAATGAAGCTCCGCCTGACCAAGATCGTTGTCTTCGTCGCCGCCCTCATCCCGCTCGGCCGCCTGGTCTGGAAGGCTCTGCACGACGGACTGGGCGCTAATCCGATTGAGGTCATCACTCACTCAACGGGTGACTGGACCCTGATTCTGGTCCTCACCACGCTATCGATTACCCCCCTGCGCCGCCTCACCCGCCAATACTGGCTGATCGGCATCCGGCGGATGGTTGGGCTGTTCGCGTTCTTCTACGCTACCCTCCATTTCCTTACCTATATATGGCTCGACAAGTTTTTCGACCTGCACGAGATGTTGAAGGACATCGCCAAGAGACCCTTCATCACGGTCGGCTTTTCGGCATTTGTGCTGCTGGTCCCGCTGGCTGTCACTTCGACGGCCGGATGGATCCGGCGTATGGGCGGAAAGAACTGGCAGCGGTTACACCGGTTGATCTATGTGACGGGAATTCTCGGGGTTGTGCACTACTGGTGGCTGGTAAAAGCAGACATTCGCAAGCCGGAAGAATACGCGGCCGTGCTCGGGATTCTATTGCTTTACCGAATCATCGCGGGGACGCTCGAACACTGGAAGCGTACGCGCGGGTCGGTCCTCTCTTCCGCTCCGGCGCAAGCCAACAAGGCCTAGCCGGGGGTGGGGAACTTGTCCGGTTACTGTTCTTTACAAGAAACTTTTCCTTCGGACTGGGGTTTTGATGCATCCTAAGGGACATCACCTACAGGAGAGTGTCTTATGAATCCCCTCGCTTCCACGAAGTGTGCCGGACGCCTGCTCGTGACTCTGGCAGCGGTCTCCAGTATTTTGTTTATGGCAGCCTGCGGCTCCAGCAACAGCACCACGGTCAACCAGCAAGGATTTTCCAACGCCAGCCTGAATGGCACCTATGTTTTCTCCTCCAGCGGGTTTGATGTCAACGGCGCGTTCCTGGCGGTGGTCGGAACAGTCACGGCCAACGGTAGTGGCGGAAATAACGGCATCACCGGAGGCAATATTGACGTTAATGGTTTTGACATAGCTCCCTCCTCTACTGCGGTCGCCTCGGGCAACTACAGCGTTAGCAACGACGGACGCGGCCAGATGACGCTATCAACGCCGGACAGCACGCTCGCCAGCAGCATCACGCTGGATTTTGTACTCACAACGACTACGGGCGGATCCGGTACGGTAAGCACGCACGGCCTGATCACGGAATTCGACGGCAACGGATCCGGCAGCGGCAGCCTCGATTTGCAAACAACCGGCGCCCTTTCTGGTTCCTATTCGTTTGGGCTTGAAGGTGCCTCTCTTTCCGGCAGCAATCAGATTCCGCTGGCCATGGTAGGGACATTTAACTCGGGCGCCAACGCTGTCCCAGGCATATCCACAAACGGCCTCGCGGACATCAACAGCGGCGGCACCGCGCCGGGTGGAACCGCGGGTCTTACACTTGCGGCAAGCGTGACCGCAGGCTCGCCAGGCACAGCCACTTTCACTGCTTTCTCGGGCGGGACCACAATCGCGACTTATAACTTCGATGTCTACATGGCCGATGTCGCGCACTTGAAATTCATCGAAACCGATGCCGGTCAAACCATTCTGGCGGGCGACGCCTTTACGCAGCAGACCTCGCTTCCCGAGGGCGTATATGCCTATGGCATGGAGGGAATCGATTCCTCCGGGGAACCAATCGCTATGGGCGGATTTTTCAGTTCCGACGGCTCCAGCGTAATCAGCGCGGGTCTGGAGGACTACAACGACGCCGGCACGGTCAGCGAGGTAACCGGCATTGGAGGTTCTTTCACGCCCTTTTCCGGCGGCAGGACAGAACTGAGTCTGAACAGCTTCTACAACGGTGTCTCCGGAGTGTTGAGTGCACCGGTCTTTGCCGCGTATCCCTCGAGCGGTGGCATGGAGTTACTTGAAGTCGATAACCCGGTCAGCGGTGTGGGGATCACCGGCGGCTTCACGTTGCCCCAGGGCAGCACGAGCGGTCCCGCGGCACAAGGCTACGGGCTGAATATCTCGGCGGACAACGGCGGCGGTTTTGAGGAAGATGATATCGCCCAGTTCACAGTGGACAGCAGTAACAACTACAAGGGCACGGTAGACATCAACGACGAGGGCTCCACAGGCTCGGCAGCATTTAACGGCACACTCACCCCCGATTCAACGGTGGCGGGCCACGGATCGGCAGCATCGTCGACGGGTGAAATCAACTTCAACTACTATATTGCGGGCCCAGCCGCCTTTATCCTCGAGACCGATTCTAACCAACTCGGGGTGGGAGTCGTCGAAGCACAAGGAACGGCGGCGGTCGATGCCAAGGCGCACTCCTATTTCGCAGGTGCGCGAGTAAAGCCATCCGTCCGGACCTTTAAGAAGCGTACCAAGTAGTTCGCGAATCCACCGCGAGACAAAAATGAGGCGTGGCCCAGGGGCCACGCCTTATTTATCGTTTCCGAAAAAGTGTGTTACTGAAAGCGAGGATTTGTGGTCAGGCGATGCCTTCGGCGGCGACTTTCTCGGTCATGAAAGCCTCAATCACGTCGCCGACCTTGATGTCGCCATAGTTGGCGATGGAAATACCGCACTCCATTCCGTTGGTCACCTGGGAAGCATCGTCTTTGAAGCGGCGCAAGGACCCGACTTTCCCCTTGAAGACGACTACATTGTCGCGCAGCAGACGCACTTCCGAGTCGCGTTTGATGAGGCCTTCAGTGACACGGCAGCCGGCGATTGTCCCCACCTTCGGGATACGGAACGTCTCCAGCACCTGCGCCCGGCCCTGGAAAGTCTCCTTGATAGTGGGCTCGAGCAGTCCAGTCATGGCGCGTTTAATCTCGTCCTGCAGTTCGTAGATGATCGAGTGCAAGCGGATGTCGACCTTTTCCTGGTCGGCCAATTCCTGGGCCTTGCGTTCGGGACGAACATTGAACCCGATGATGATGGCATTGGAAGCCGATGCCAGCAGAACGTCGGTTTCGGTGATAGCGCCGATGCCCGAGCGCAACAACTTCAGCCGCACCTTGTCGTTGGAAAGGCGGCCGAGCAGATCGCCCAGCACTTCGACCGAACCTTGTACGTCGGCTTTCAGGATGATGTTCAGTTCCTTGGTGCCGGCTGTCTTCATCTGCTCGGCCAAGCCCTCGAGCGAAACTCGCGAACTCTTGGCGAGAGCTGCTTCGCGGGCTTTCTGCTCGCGGTATTCAGAGATATCACGGGCTTTCTCTCGGTCAGTCACAACCACAAACTGGTCGCCTGCCTGCGGCAGGCTTTCGAGGCCCAGGATTTCGACTGGGGTGGACGGCGGGGCTTCCTGCATCTGCTGTCCGCGGTCGTCGAACATGGCACGAACCTTGCCGTAGGCATTGCCAACTACGAAGTTGTCCCCGGCATGGAGGGTACCGTTCTGCACCAGGATGGTTGCGACCGGACCACGGCCACGGTCGAGTTTCGCTTCGAGGACCAGGCCGCTCGATGCGCGTCCCGGAGTAGCCTTGAGCTCCTGCAGGTCGGCCGTCAGGCAGATCATCTCCAACAGCAGATTCAGATTGGTCTTTTTCTTGGCGGAAACATCCACGAAGACCGTCTTGCCGCCCCAATCTTCGGGCAGCAGGCCGCGATCGGCCAGCTGTTTCTTCACGCGCTCCGGCATGGCTTCCGGCTTATCAATCTTGTTGACGGCAACGATGATCGGGACCTCAGCCGCATGGGCGTGGTCAATGGCCTCAATCGTCTGCGGCATCACACCGTCGTCGGCCGCGGTGACCAGTACGACGATATCGGTAGCCTTGGCTCCGCGGGCTCGCATGCGGGTGAAGGCTTCGTGGCCGGGCGTATCGAGAAACACGATCTCGCGCCCGAACGCGGGCGATGAGGTATCGGTGATGCGAACTTTGTATGCGCCGATGTGCTGCGTGATTCCGCCCGCTTCTCCTTCGGCAACATTCGTGGAGCGAATGGCGTCGAGCAGAGTGGTTTTGCCGTGGTCGACGTGCCCCATGATGGTGACGACCGGCGGGCGCGAAACAGATTCAGCTCCTTCTTCGCTGCTCTCCGTGGCTTCGGCGGTATCCTTTGCGGCCTGTTCTTCAAAGCTGATGACTTCAGTCTCAGCGCCGAAGAATCGCGCCATCTCGCTCGCCAGTTCGGCATCGAGCGTCTGGTTGATAGTTGCAAAGACGCCGCGTACCACCAGCCGAGCAATGAGATCCTTGGCGCGAATGCCGAGCTTCTCCGCCAGGTCTTTCACGGATATTCCTTCGGTAATCGTAATGCTGCGCGTAATGGGCGCCGGCTCGTTGCTGACGATCATGCGCGGCGGCGGCGTGTAGCCCTTCATCGGGCCTTCTTTGACGCCACGCGGAACGTATCTCTGCCCTGGGCGCCGCGCGGGTCCGCCCGGGCGGCTTCCGGGTCGTGGCAAGCCCGGCGGAGGCATAGCTCCGCCACCTGGACCAACACCAAGCGGGCGGGCTCCCGTTGGGGAGACACGGGTCGGGTGCATGGGGCGCCGTTCGCCAGGGCGTAAGGGCGGACGAACTCCCGGCGCTGGCGGGCGCGCCGTACGCTGGAAGATTGGCTGCCCGGGAACCGGCCGTCCGGGCGCAGGTCTTGGAGGCACTCCCGGAACTGGTACCGGGGCTTTGTACACCGGACGAGGCCCCGTCTGCGGCATGATCACGCGCGGTGCGGGTGGCGCCTGAATAATGGGCTTTTCGGGAAGCGCAGGCTTCGCCGGCGGGCTTGGCGGCACCGAAGCCGGCGCACCGGCAGAAGGAACCGAGGCGGGCGGAATTCGCGGAGGCACGGCGACCGCCGGGGGCACGGTACTGGCGGCTTGAGGAGGTGCTACTGGCGCGGCGGACTTTGGTGGTACGGCACTCGGTGGCGCGGCTACCGGGGCCTTCGGTGGTATCACAACCACGGCCGGCGGACGCTGGGCCGCAACCGATGCTGGCGTCACAAATCTTGGAGCTGGCGGTTCTGCAATTGGCTTGGAAGGAACAGGCTTCGCGGGCGCAGGCGCTTCGGCTTTCGCCTCGATCGAGGGCATTGCTACCGGAGGCTTTGCCGCCGGCGGGTGGGGTACTGGGCGGGTAACGGGGTGCTCGGAGGCCTCCTTCTTCTGCGTGATGGCGCGGAGCGCATCTCCAGGGCGCGAGATATGGGAGAAGTCGAATTTGGTCTTGATTTCTTCCTCGCCGTGTATGGGGGAGCGAGACGCCTTCGCAGGACTCGATCCGCCTTCGGGGTGCGAGCGAAGACGCTTGCGCACCAGTTCAGCTTCGTGATCTTCCAGCGAACTGGAATGCGTCTTCTTTTCCGTGACGCCGACTTCGGCCAGTACGTCAAGAATGGCTTTGCTCTTGACCTCCAACTCACGGGCCAGATCATTGATTCGAATCTTCATCCGCTCTCAGTTTCCTTTTCCTGTCCCGCATGATTCGTTGTAGCGTTACGCTTGCATAGCCAGCCTCACGGATCCTGCCATCTGAACAGCGACGGTTCCAATCGCGATTCGTTCTGCTCAACCTTCGGCGAGCCTCGCGCCTTCGATCCGGAAGGCGCTCCGGACCCGCCATATTCCCTGAGTTCAGCTCTCTTGGCCGTTCGGAGCTTTGTCTTCAGGAGCTTCCTCTTCGGAGGCTTCCTGGGAAGGCGATGGGACGCCTTCCGGCGCGGCCGCCGCAGGCTCGGGTTCGTCGGTAGACGTTCCTGCCTCGCCCGCAGTGACCGCCGGTGATTCCTCGCCAGAAGCCGCTTCCGTGACCGCCAGGCCCGAGTCCTGTTCCGCGACCTCAGGCTCCGCGGCGGCTGCTTCGGCGCCATCCAGACTGGCAAAATAATTATTGACTGCAATACTGATTTTTTCCACCGTTTTCGGGCCGATGCCTTCGATCGCTTCCAGTTGCTCGGGGGTCATATCCGCCAGGGCTTCAACTGTGTTAATGCCCGCGGCCTTCAGCTTTTCGACCAGGCCTTCACCCAGGCCGCTGACATTCTCGAGCGGCGTGACAGTCTGAGTGACCAGCGCGGACATCTGCTGTTCGACTTCCTGCCGTTTCTCTTCTTCGCTTTTGATATCGATTTTCCAGCCGAGCAGTTTCGCGGCCAGGCGAACGTTCTGTCCCTTTTTGCCGATGGCAAGCGATAGCTGGGTATCATCGACGACGACTTCGAGATGCTTTTCTCCTGCGTCGACGACGGTCACGCGGCTCACCTTGGCAGGTTGCAACGCTTTTTCGGCGAAGGTGACCGGGTCTTCGTGATATTCGATGATGTCGATCTTTTCCCCGCGCAGCTCGCGAATGATGGACTGCACGCGCATGCCCTTCATGCCAACGCAGGCGCCTACCGCGTCCACGTCCTTGTCTTTCGACATGACGGCGATCTTGGTACGCTCCCCGGCCTCGCGAGCCGTGGCGCGGATGACGACGGTGCCATCGTAGATCTCCGGCACTTCGGTTTGAAACAGGTGCTGCACCAGTTCCGGGGCGGCCCGCGAGACTACAACGCCCGGACCTTTGACCGCTTTTTCGACGCGCACGATCACGACGCGAATGCGCTCGCCGATGGCAAACGATTCCAGGCGCGACTGCTCCTTGCGCCCCATGCGCGCTTCGGCCTTTCCCAGGTCAACAACCACGTCTGGACCTTCGATTCGCTTGACAGTGGCATTCACGATCTCGCCTACGTGGTCCACATATTCGTTGTAGACGGTATCGCGCTCTGCCTCCCGCACCTTCTGGAAAATCACCTGCTTGGCAAGTTGCGCGGCGATGCGACCGAGAATTCCTTCGGTTACCTTCGGGACCAGCAATTCGCCCCCGACCTCCGCGCTTGGATCGAGTTTGCGCGCCTGTTCCACAGTGACCTGCAGATTTGCATCCTCGATCTGCTCGGGCGTCTCCACAATCGACTTCACCGCATAAGCGTTGATCTTGCCGGTATCCTTATCGAGCACGGCGCGCAGGTTTTCCTGCGTCTTGTAGTACTTGCGCGTGGCCACGACGATGGCATCTTCCACCGCGCTGACAACGATTTGCGGGTCAATGCCCTTTTCCCGGCTGACCGCGTCGATGATGTTGTAAAGTTCGCTTGGCATAAATCACTTCTCGGTTCCCGCTTCCCACTCCTCACGTGTCAGCCAGTTCTCAAGAAATCGAATTCCTGAGAACCACGAACCGGGAACTAAATCTCCGGCACCAGATTCGCCTTCTCCACATTGGCGAGGTCGATCTCCACCGATCCAGAACCGTCCCTCGGCCGCTTCTTCCGGCGCTCTCCGCTCAAATCGAGTACCAGTTTTCCGCTCTCAAGACTTTCCAGCGTCCCTTCAAAATGCCGGTTGTTGTTCACCGGTTCGCGGGTCGTCAGCTTCATTCGATGCCCGCGGAAGCGCTCAAAATCGGCCGCCGTTTTCAGCTTCCGGTCGAGTCCAGGAGACGAGACCTCCAGCACATACGGCCCGCCCGGCATCGCGTCCTCGACATCAACGATCGTTCCGAATTCGCGGCTGAACGCCGAGCAATCTTCATGCGTAACTCCGTCGGGATGGTCCGCCGACGACACCGCCCCCGGGCGGTCAATATACACGCGCAGCATCCGGTGCTTGCCCGACCCGAGAAATTCAATGTCGACCACCACCAATCCGGTTGAGGCCGCGACCCGCCCAGCAATCTCCCGGAGCTTACCTTCATCAAAAGCCATTGCTTCAGTAACTTACGCAAGAACGTCGTTCCAAACTCGCCCCAACTAAAAAGTGGGCTTTCGCCCACTGGTGTGCTCAGCCAATCCAGACACTACGACACAACAGTTTTCATCTCTAACTATACGCCCGCATCTCCCAAAACACAAACGGCCGGGTACAATCGCGAGCAGAAGCGACAGCGTTCTTCAACCGGCAATTCTATGCGCCACGCGATTCTCGGTGTCGGAGGGGTGGGCGGCTTCATTGGCGCCTGTCTTGCTCGCATCGGCGAGCCAGTTACTCTCGTCGTCCGGCCCGAAACCCTCTCTACTCATCCTCTCAAGCTTCACCTCGACAGTCCCTTTGGAAGCTGGGACGCCGACGTGACGTGGACCGTCTCGATTCCGACGGCCGACATCCTGTGGTTGACACTGAAAGCAACGCAGCTCGAGGCTGCTCTACACCCGCTTGAAGCTTCCGCATCGCCGGGCACCATTGTTCCACTGCTCAATGGGCTCGATCACCTGCCCGTGTTGCGCTCGAAATTCGGCGCCGACCGGGTGATTCCGGCAACCATCGCCGGCGAGTTTGAGCGGCTGAACGTTGGCCACATCGCCCATCTTTCTCCCTTTGCCATCCTGAACATCTCATCGCGGGGCCGAGCGCAATTCGAACTCATCATCGAGCCGCTACGTCGCCTGGGTTTGGCTTGCAATCTTATTGGCGACGAGACCACGCTGATGTGGACCAAGCTGGTTTTCCTTGGTCCATTCGCGCTCGCGACCAGCGCGTTCGACAAGCCCATCGGCGAGGTCATAGCCGACGCCGAAGGCTGGCGCATGCTCGAAGAGTGCGTGCGTGAAACCGCCGCGGCGGGCCAGGCCGAAGGAGCAAAACTGGACGCCGAGATGGTTCTTAAGACGATGAAAGGCGCGCCGCCCGCGATGCGCAGCTCCATGCAAAAAGACATTGCTCAGGGCCGTCCGCCGGAATTGGACGCGATCGGCGGCGCAATCGTTCGTGCCGCTCACCGACATCATCTGAGGGCTTCTGTCACGGAGGAACTAATGGCCCAAATCGAACGCCGGCGCGTCGCAATGCCGCGTGTCTCCTGAATGGGCGGCCAAAGCGGGACCAAGCCCTGATTTGCGAGCGCCCGGCGACACCGTGGATTCCAACTCACCCTGACAGCATCCCGGTTTATAATCTAGCGTTTCATAGCCGTTCTTTTCGGAGCCTACAATATGGCACTCGCCTCAATGGCAGCGACTCCCGCCCTGAAAGAAATCTACGTGCAGTTAAAGACACGCATGGACAAGGCTGTCGAAGACTTCCGCCGGGAAATGGCGGCAACGCGCACTGGTCGCGCGAACGTACACATGCTGGACACGGTATCGGTGGACTACTACGGGTCGCAGATGCCGCTCAACCAGATTGCAACCATCCACGCGCCCGAGCCCCAGATGATCACGGTGCAGCCGTTCGATCCCTCCGCGCTGCAGAACATGGAAAAGGCAATCCGCTCGGCCGACCTCGGCCTGAACCCCATGAACGACGGCAAGATGATCCGCGTTCCCGTACCGGCGCTCACGGAGGAACGCCGCAAGGAGATGGTCAAGCATTTGCACAAAATTCTCGAGGAGCACCGCACCGCCATCCGCAACGTCCGCCGAGACGGCAACGACGCCATCAAGAAAACGATGAAGGACAAGAAGATCACAGAGGACGACGAGAAGCGCGCGCTCGAAGAGATTCAGAAGCTCACCGACGACGAAATCAAGAAAATGGAAGAGATGAGCAAAGCAAAAGAAAAAGAAGTTCTGGAATTCAAGTAGTCGTCTGATTCTATCCCTGTGTGGCGCGGGCGCGCTCGTCCCCGCGGCTTTACTGACGAGAAATTGCGCAAGAATCGACCTCGCCAGCCACTACTTCACCACCACTTTCACCGTCTTCGTCGTTCTCCCATATTCATTGGTCGCTGACAGCGTGTACTTGGTCGTCGCCGTCGGCATCACCACCGCCGATGTCCCCATCTCCAACCCCGCCTGCGGAGTAACAATGTTGTACTCCGAATTCGAACCGCTCCAGCTCAGCGTTACCGGCTGCCCCGCCGATACCGTCATCGGATTCGCCGTGAAGCTCGTGATCGTCGGACTCGCGCCCTGTGGAATGTTGTTTTCGGTATAGAGCGGACTGATTTGCAAAACTTCGAATGCCGAAGCAGGCACTGTCTTCAGCGCAGCCAGATCGTTATTGTCCCAATTGTCGTTGGGCGCGCCGCTGATGAACATCGAACTCCCGTTATCGGCCATAATCATGCCGTACTGTTGCAGCGCTTTCAGAATCACCCGGGACTGCGCGGGAAATCCGGAAATGTCGTAGCTCGCCTTCAGCCGCATCCGCATTCCCATCGGCGCCGCATATTGGTTGGTTGAGTTCGCCGCCCAATGGCTGGCCGGAGGGGTAAAGGCCGCCTCGCTGCTCGCCAGTGTAAACCGGAGCGCGTGATGAATCGCTCCCGCCGCCACTTCGTCATAACGCGCGAGACCGGGGAAGACCGGCAATCCAGCAGCGTCCGCCGACGTCCAGGTATAAGGCCGGGTTTCGTCAGCCAGCAAATTCCACACCGCGCCCGATTGCGCATTCCAGTTGCCGGTCTTCGCCGCCAGGTGCGCCGAGTACAGTTCATAGAGCCAGCAATTGTCGCGGTCGAGCACCAGCACGTGCCGGTCACCGGTGCCGGGTTTGGGATAGCCTTCAATCGGCGCGTTGGACGGAACGGGCATCGGCCCCGGATCGCTTTCGTCTCCGTAGGCCGTGTACGAGATCTTTACCGGAGTCTGTCCACTCACCACGATGTACGGAATTCCAATCGATTGGCCACGGTACAATCCCGATCCGAAATCGGGGTGCAACGGCGTACCTCCTCCAATGAAATTGATGATTGCATCCGAATTCGGATCGACCGGCGCGCTGGCGATGTTCTGATTCCAGAGATTGCCGGCAGGAAAAGGGACAAAACCGTTCAGCGAGGCGCCGATTCCGACCGAAACGCCGGTGCAATCTTGCGCTGCAAGCGCCACACAAGAACTGAACGTAATTAGCAGGCTGGCAAGGATCGTTCGCATCGAATAACTCCAGGGAGGACTGGACTCCACCGACCGGACCTTACCACGCGAACCGCCAAGCGCGCATACTCGAACGTGCGTCTCTCATGCCGACCGAGCGGACATCTTCAAACTTGTATAATTTCTTCGTCGCTCACAGGCTCTTCTTATTCCTGATTTGCACGATCTTCCGGACTTCCGCAACCACCGTCCCTGATTCATCTTTAATCTCGACCTGAAACGTGTGATCGATCTTTTGCTGAGTCCTGAGCGTTTCGCGAATCTCGGCGATCTGTTCCTCCGTCAGCCGAAAGCTGACGGAAACCGTACCCCGGCCGGGCGTTCTGAACCGGATGCTCGCCGATTTGTCCCAGACAATGTAGTCATGCCCCAGGTTCTCGATCAGCATGAGCATGTAAAACGGATCGGCCATGGAATAGAGGGAGCCACCGTAGTGAGTGCCGACGTAATTCGAGTTCCAGCGGCGGAGTTTCATTTCCACATCAATTTCTCTCCAGTCGCGCTGCAGGCGCTTCACCCGGATTCCGGCTCCCAGGAACGGGGGCCAGATGTTCATGAACATTCGCATGTGGCGCCGCACGGTTTTCCTTTTCCACATCGCTTGCCTCCATAACGTTGCGGCCATGCTGCCACACGATTGGGGCAATCCGCCAGCAGGCGCTCCCTCGCATAGGGAGGCCGCGATTGGGAAGCGAAACTCATCCGCCTTATAATCAAACGACCATGAAGCGCGTGGTTCACGCCGCCTGCCCGCACGACTGCCCCGACGCTTGCGCTGTGCTGATTACGATTCAGGACGGACGCGCCACCAAGATTCAGGGCGACCCGGGGCATCCCATAACGCGCGGTTTTCTATGCGCCAAAGTCGCCAAGTATCTCGATCGCGTCTATTCTCCAGACCGCGTGCTTTATCCGATGCGCCGCAAGGCAGGCGTTCGGAAAGCACCGCGTGGGGTTGACATTCCTGTCAGCGCAGTTTTCGACCGTACCTCCTGGGATGAGGCCCTGGATGAGATCGCGCGTACCTACAAGCGCACCGCCGCCGAATATGGCCCCGAAGCCATCCTTCCCTACTCCTATGGCGGAACGCTTGGCGCGCTCAATGGCGGTTCCATGGACCGGCGCTTTTTCCATCGTCTCGGCGCGTCGCAACTGGAACGGACGATCTGTTCGTCGGCCGGCGAGGAAGGTTTGAAATCGGTTGTCGGCATCAAGCTCGGCACCGAGCCCGAGCAATTCGCAAGATCCCGCTACATCATTGCCTGGGGCTCGAATATTCATGGCAACAACGTCCACCTCTGGCCGTTTATCGAAGAAGCTCGCCGGAAGGGCGCCAAACTGATCGTAATTGACCCTTACCGGACACGAACGGCAAAATGCGCCGACTGGTATTTGCCAATCAATCCGGGCACGGACGCGGCGCTAGCGCTCGGATTGATGCACGTCATCATCGACGAAGATCTATACGACGCCGACTACGTCTCCCGCTACACAGTGGGCTTTGAGGACCTGAAAGCACGCACGCGCCAGTATCCGCCCGAGGAAGTTGCGAGATTCACCGGCATTTCAGCCGGCGACATCCGCAAGCTCGCCCGCGAATATGCCACCGTTCGGCCCTCCGTAATCCGCGTCAACTATGGCATTCAGCGCTCCGAACGGGGAGGCATGGCGATGCGCGCCGTCACGATGCTGCCGTGCCTGATTGGCTCGTGGAAAGAAATCGGGGGCGGCCTCCAACTCTCACTGAGCGGCTCTTTCGGCCTCAACAAACAGGCACTCGAACTGCCGGAGCTCATGGAGAAGGCACTGGGGCGTCCCGCTCGCTTGGTCAACATGGTTCAACTGGGAACGGCGCTGAATTCGCTCGATTCGCCGCCCATCCGCGCGCTCTTTGTTTATGCTTCAAACCCGGCTGCGGTTTGCCCCAACCACAACGAAGTGATTCGCGGACTGAAACGCGCCGACTTGTTCACGGTTGTCCATGAGCAATTTTTCACCGATACCACCGATTACGCGGAAATCGTGCTGCCGGCCACTACTTTCTTCGAACATAAGGATCTGCAAACCGCGTACGGCCACTATTACCTCCAGGTTTCGAATCAGGCCATCGAACCGTTGGGCGAGTGCCGGTCGAACGTTGACCTGTTCCGGGCGCTGGCAGAGCGCATGGGATTCGACGAGGACTGCTTCGGAGAGACGGTGGATTCCATGATCGACAGCGCACTCAATTCGCCAAACCCGCGATTGCAGGGAATCACTCGGAAGCGCCTGGAACGTGAGCCTCACGTCCGTCTGAATCTCTCCCCGAACCGGGACGTGGCAGATGCGTCCTCCATCGACCGAGCCGAGGCCTTCCTGCCCTTCGCGCACGGCAATTTCCCAACGCCATCCGGCAAAGCCGAATTCTTTAGCGAATCACTTAAAGGCATGGGCCTCGATCCGGTCGTTGCTTTCACGCCCCCCGACGAGTCGCGCCATGGCGCGCACGATCGCTCGTTCCCGCTCGAACTTCTGGCGCGCAAGCCCGACAATCATCTAAACTCGACGTTTTCGAACGTGGCCAGCGTGCGCCAGATGGAACCTTCGCTGGCAAAGCTCGAAATGCACCCGGCCGATGCGCAGGCACGAGGCATTCGCGACGGTGATCGCGTTCGCGTTTTCAATCGACGAGGTGAAATCGTGCTGCAGGCTATGGTCGATGGTGCTGTAGCCGCCGGAGTCGTGGCGGCGCGCCTCGACTGGGCGCGTTTCGCGCCTTGTGCACGCAATATAAACGTACTGACCTCAGAAAAACTTACCGACATGGGCAACGCGGCGACGTTCTATTCCGTCTGTGTTGAAGTGGAACTTTTCCGGGCATGATTCCACTAGGGAAGAACGTTCCCCGCCTTGGATGGTTTCGACTTCTTACCGTATAATTGCCGTTTTCCTAACTCTCGTTTTTCGAGGTAGTTGCAATTCTTCGCCGTCATCAGGATATCCCCGTGTGCGCTCCGAACCCCGGCCCTTCCGGGGGTTCGCCGGAGAGCCAGGGCCGTGCTTCAGCCTTTTCCGCACAAGGGGTCGGACGTGCGCGCTCTATTTTGTTCCATTTGCTGGGTATTGCCGCACTTTTTCTCATTGTTGTGCCGGCGTTCGGACAGGAAAATCTGATCGTTGGAATCCAGATTCACGGCAACCGCCGCATCCCGGCGGATACTGTCAAAGCCCGCATCTTCACCAAGGTTGGAGACGTTTACGACACAGCCGCGCTCGAACGCGACTTTAATGCCCTCTGGAACACCGGCTACTTCGAGGACATCCGTTTTGAGCGCGAACAGAGCTCCAAAGGCTGGATCCTCCACATTTACGTCAAAGAACGGCCCACGATCCGCGAGATCAACTACACCGGACTGAACGCGGTCTCCACCAGCGACGTGCTCGACCGGTTCAAGGACCGCAAAGTCGGCCTCTCGGTCGAGAGCCAGTACGATCCCACCAGGATCAAGAAAGCGGAAGTGGCAATCAAGGAGTTGCTGTCGGAGCATGGGCGTCAGTTCGCCACCATCCGCACCGAAGTTCGGCCCATTCCGCCGGCAGCCGTGGGCATCACTTTTGTGATTAAGGAAGGGCCCAAGGTCAAGGTCGGCAAGATCAGCTTCCGCGGTAACAAGCACGTCAATGACCGCACGCTCCGCGCGGCCATGAAGAACCTTAAGCCCATTGGGGTCCCGCACTCCATTTTTCTAGAGAATATTTTTGCGAAGACATACGACGCCACCAAGCTCGAGGAAGACACCGAACGAGTGCGGGCGGAGTTCCAAAATCGCGGTTACTTTAAGGTGCTGGTCGAAGATCCCAAGACAGACATCCACGATACCGGCCATACGGGCCTGCATATCCCCCTGCTGCAGGCCGGCTACGGCAAGGCCGTCGACATCACCATGCCGATCGAGGAGGGCGGGCGCTACCGGTTGGGAGCTATTACCTTCAAGAACAACAAAGCCATTGTCAACACGGCCGCCCTGCGCAACCTGTTCCCCATCAAAGATGGCGATGTTTTCAGCCGCGAGAAGATCGCCAAGGGTCTCGAGAATCTGCGCAAGGCATATGGCGAGGCTGGTTATATCAACTTCACATCTGTGCCTGACACGTCGTTCGACGATGAAAAAAAGTTAATCAACCTGGCCATCGACGTGGACGAGGGCAAGCAGTTCTTCGTGCGCCGCATCGAGTTCCAGGGCAACACCACTACCCGCGACAAGGTCATCCGCCGCGAGATCGTCCTAGAAGAGGGCCAGCAATATAACTCCCGCCTGTGGGAGTTCAGTCTGCTGCGTTTGAACCAGCTCGGCTACTTCGAGCAATTGAAGCCCGACGACCCCAATACTACTGACCGCCACCTCGACGAAAAGAATGGCACCGTAGATTTGACCCTGAAGGTAAGAGAGAAGGGGAAGAACACCATCGGGTTGCAGGGTGGGGTGAGCGGCCTCGCCGGCGCCTTTGTCGGAATCAACTACAGCACCAACAATTTTTTGGGGTTGGGCGAAACCTTGTCGGTACAGGCCAGCCTTGGCGCCTACCAACGCGACCTTGTGTTTGGGTTCAGCGAGCCCTATCTTTTTGACCGGCCCATCCAGGCTGGCTTCAACGTCTACACCCGCAAGACAAACTACAATCAGGCGCGGCAGTACGCAATTCTGACGGGACAGAACGTCAATTTGCCGAGCACATATCTGCAGAATCTGCAGAACTATTCACAGTCAAGCACGGGGTTCACGCTCAGCCTCAGTTATCCATTGCGCCACTCACTCAAGCGTTTTGGATTCAGTTATTCCCTCGACCGTTCTTCGCTGGTTGCCGTGAGCGATGCCTCCAAGCTCCTATTCGATAATCTGAACTTCAGCGGTGTTACCGGGCCGAACGCGCTCAACGGCATCGTCACCAGTAAAATCACTCCCAGCTTCACCATGAACACGCTGGATGCCGCCTATTCGCCGCACAAGGGAAAGAGCCTGTTCATTGGCGCGGAGATCGCCGGCCTGGGCGGAACCGTGAATACCTTCCGGCCGATCATGCAGTACAAGCAGTTTTTCCCCGTACAGAAACGGCGGAATGCGATTGGCTACAATATTCAAACGTCGTTCATCACGGGATTTGGCGGAGTCGTTGCGCCGCCCTTTGAACGGGCTTATCTCGGCGGCGAAAACGATCTGCGCGGCTTCGATATCCGGACTGTCTCTCCCCTGGCCTATTTACCGAGTGTCCAAACAGTCCAGCTTCGCAATGGCGACGGAACATTCATCCCGGCGAATCCTAACTACGCAGCCATTCTCAATTCCGCCGGAACCGCGTGCGTCGCCAATTGCTACAACATTCCAATACCCTATTCGCAGCCGGTATCGCCGGGCGGCGACTTTGCCGTGAATGGCAACCTGGAATACAGGTACACTATCGCCGGTCCGGTGGCCATCGCGCCCTTCGTGGACACGGGGACGGTGGCGATCCTGCGCAACTCGCAGCTTCAGATCAATCCGATTCAATTCGAGAATCTGCAAAGCACGTATTTCGGCTGTCCGGCTCTGACCGGGTCCTTCACCTGCGATCCGAAGTATGCTACTCGTGGATCGAATCTGAATATTTCGCAGTATCTGAGAGCGGTGCCGGGAACAAATTGGGTTCCGCGCATGTCGACCGGCATCGAACTGCAGGTAATGCTTCCGGTCATCAATGCGCCTTTCCGCATCTATTACGCGTATAACGCACTTCGTCTTCACGGGACGGCGACTCCACCCATCGCGATTACGCGCGCGATGTTCCCCGGCCTCTGCCCGGATCCGAAATCGCCGACGTGCCACGATAGAGGGGCGGGAACCTACACCTACGACCTCACCAAGGACAGTTTGAGTTCCACCGATACGCTACTCGAACCTCGCAAAACGTTCCGCTTCACTGTCGCAACAACGTTCTAGAAACAGTTCTCAGTTCCCGGTACATGGGAGAGTTTATTGCAGGTTATTTTTTCGCGGCGGGGAAAAGTCTTTCCGGAAAGACAAACATGGCTGGAACGAAGAGCCAATCGCTGAAAACCAACGACTGGTTCTACTCGATCTGAACAAGATTGCGCGCCGGTTCCGAGGGCGAAGGTGGACGTTGTGGCGCGCGCCACCCGTCGAGGATCGAAACCTGATGGACGCAGGATACCGTGCAGTGTGGGGCGCACGGTTTCTCGGTATTGAACTCCCTTCGCAGGTCCGGTATCGAATACTTTTCCAGCGGAATTGCGGGATATCCACGTTGTTGCGAGCAGTAGTGCACGAGGCCATCTTCGCAGATGTAAAGATAGCGTCCACCCGCCCGGCAGCGCCACTGGTTCGGACGCCCAAGCGCGATGTTGTCCTGAAAGGCGTTCACACGTGTGAAGCTGCGCTTCTCAAGCTGCTTCATCTCGTGATAGATGCACCGCTCCTCATCGCTGAGCGGCTGCAATTGTCCCGAGCCGTCATGAATAATGCCGACCGTTGAACTGAAACCCAGTTCCAGCGCCCGCCGCCCGATAGTCAGGGCATCCTGCGGATGGCTCACGCCTCCGCCGACCACGGAATTGATGTTCACGTGAAATTCCGCGTGCTCAGCCAGCAGTTGCAGCTTGCGGTCGAGTACTTTCAGACTCTTCTTCGAGACCTCGTCGGGATTCACATTGTCGATGGAGATTTGCAACCACTCCAGGCCCGCCCGATTCAACCGCTGAATTCGATCCGCAGTCAGCAGATATCCATTCGTTATCAGACCCGACACCACCCTCCGTTCCCGCATCCGATGAATAATGGCATCCAGATCGGGATGCAGGAGCGGTTCGCCGCCGCTGATGGTTACCACGGATGTTCCGAGTTCTTTCAACTTGTCCACGCGCCGCAGCATCAATTCTGTCGGTACGGGTTTGGAGAAGTCGTCGAACTCGTTGCAATACGTGCACGCCAGGTTGCAGCGCCGAACCGGAATCAGGTGCGCCAAAAGCGGATGGTCCGTCGAGGTCAGCGCCTTGAGGATCTGCCACAACCCGTGAGCATTACGCTCCAGCGCCTTGAGGCGGCGCCGGGTCCTCACCAGAACCGACGGAGCACCCTGAGGTCCTGCCCCGGCTTGCCTAGGCTTGGGCAATTCGCCGCCTGTTTGCTCTGGCGGGGCCTGTTCTGCGAAAGCTTGTGCCATTCAATTCGATCCGATTCTTATTCCATCACACCGACGCGCGATATATACAATTTACCGCAGTATTCGGGGAAAAAGCGGACTCGAAAGGCGATTCCCGGCTCATTTCACAAACAGTCCCGGCCAGCCTACGTTATATCCCGCTCAGATCTCGAAATTGCTTCAGCTATCGAGGAGGCACGAGAAGAACATGTCTTAAGACGGCGGCCATGCCCTACCGCTGTTTCGGCACGTCTTCGAGGATGGCTTCCACGATTCCATCAATCGTGTCGGTCACGCGCTTGGCGGGAAGGTTCAAGTTATTCGAAAGGATCGAGAAGGCGACGGTTTGTCCCGAGTCGGTTGTCGCATAACCGGAAAGCGTCTTGACCCCGCCGAGCGAACCAGTTTTGGCCAGCACTCGCTTTTCCAGTCGCGGTCCCTTTAACCGCTCGGAAAGTGAGCCATCTACCCCCGCCACCGGAAAACTGGACTTGTATGCGGCGCTCCATGGCTGTATGCCGGCGTAACGCAGAAGGCGCACAATCGCATGCGGAGTCGCCAGGTTTTGGCGCGACAGGCCTGATCCATCATAGAAAACATACTGATCGTTTGCGATGCCGGCCTGGGTGAGAAATCCGCGCAACACTTCCAGACCGCCTTCAACCGTGCCTGCGTTGCCGCGCTCGCGACCGAGCAGACGCAGCAGAATCTCCGCATGCAAATTCTGGCTGACTTTGTTGATGACGCGGACATCTTCGACCAGTGGTTTCGATTCATAGCTGGCCAGGGCGATCGCCTGATCGCTCTTGAGCGGACGCGCCGCCCCGCCACTACCACCGCGCGAAGCGGCCATCGCCGTAGCCGTAAATGTGGAAAGGGTGGCGAGTTCGGTATGGCGAGTGCGTTGATGGCCATAAATCACGATGCCGCGCTTCTCGAGTAGTTCGCGGAAGACTCCCGCGGCGAACTCCGCCGGGTCTTCAATCGCCAGCGCTTCATTCGTGCCCGCATCATCCAGCGGCAGATTCCCCCACAATGTCAGCACCGTCGACCCCGGTTCTCGGTTTACGAAAAACTTGCGTCCGGTGCCGGCCGGCGTCGTGATGATGCGATTGTCGAGACGGTAATAGTTTGTGAAAGGCTTCAAACTGACAAAGGCTTTTTCGCCGGGACGGTCGGCGGGCAGGATGTTCACGAACACGACATTGTCGTTGATCGTGAGCGCCGACACGGGGGCGCCATCGGCCCATACCAAATCGTCCTGGCTCCAACCCTCGCCGTAGCGTTCAAACGCGAAGTAAGAATCGTCCGCGACAATATCGCCGTCAATGTATTTCACGCCCTTTTGTACGAGCGCATCGGCCAGCAATTCGAACGCCTGAATCGGATCGTCGTTGCGCTGCGTGCGTTGATCGTAAGGCAATTCACGGCCCGAGAGGTTGGGGTCCCCCCGGCCGACCAGCACCAGATCGCCGTTCAGGCGGCCATAGCGGTCCAGCGTCCCCGTGGTTTCGACCGTAGTGCGGAACCTGTAGTCGGGGCCGATCAGGGCAAGCGCCGCCGCCGTGGTGAACAACTTGGTATTCGAGGCCGGAGTGAAGAGTTTGTCGGCATTCTGCGCGTAGAGCGTCTCTCCGGTTCCAAGAGATACAACCTCGATTCCCCAGAAGCCATGAGCCAGATCAGGTGAATTCAGCAGGGCGGAAATGCGCGACGCGAGCGGTGTGCTGGCAGGTGGGACGGCAGGAATCGATTCCGGGGCGTGCGCGGCAAAAGCCGGCCCGAGGGCTAAAAGGGCAAAAATCGTCAGACGCGCAACTGCCCGAGCGCATACCATCGGAACAGATTGTAGCATCGTAGAAACTATCGAGTGGCGGGTGCACTTATCAGCCTGCAGAAAGACATTCTCGCCAGACGCTTTCGTTCCGCCTGTCGCCGCGCATCTCCAAATCGAATGCTAGAGCCGATTTCGACCTCAACGGTAACTATCCCGTTCGCAAGTTGCTGCGTACACTGACTAGAGGTTCTAAGCCCGTGGCGATGGTACGCCTTACAATTCGTCTCCTGGCAATTGCGCTGGCTGCCGGCCTCGCCGAGGGGCAGAATGCAGATCCGCAGCCGCAAGCTGAATCGCTGACCCCAGAAGACATCATGGCTAGGGTGGCGGCAAACCAGGATCGCAGCCAGGCATTGCGTAAGGACTACGTCTACAAACAGCATCTCCACATCGCAACCCACAAGCCCAAGAGCAGACTGATGCGCGAAGAAAACGCCGACTACGAAGTCGTGGCGCAACCGGACGGCACTCAGAAGCAGCTCAAGTCACTTACGGGCCGCTATTGGGACAAAACCAAGTACGTGGACTTTCACACAGAACCCGAGCCTAAACCCGGCAACACGGACGCGGACTTAATCCGCAATTTACGCAACCACGAATCTTTACCCGAGGCCGGCAGAACGGATGCGGACTTGATTCGCAATTTGCGCAGGCACCTGTCAGACGACACATCGAAAGACGGCCTGGCGCGCGACCTCTTCCCCCTGACCTCCGGCGAGCAAAAACGTTACAAATTCAAACTCATCGGCCGGGAGGGTGAGGAGGGGCGCGATGTTTACCACATCGCCTTCACACCAAAGGACTCGACCGATCCGACCTGGGCAGGTGAGGCTTTTATCGATGCCACTGAGTTCCAGCCCGTTCGCGTGTTCACCAAGATGTCGCGGCGTCTACCTTTTCTTGTACGGACAATGTGGTTCGATCTGCCGGGACTTGGATTCGACGTGGCCTATACGCGGCAACAGGAGGGAGTCTGGTTCCCTTCAAGCTTCGGGACGGAGTTCCGGCTCCACGAGGGTCCTTTGTTTTTCTTCGATCGCGACATTTCGATCTCGATGAAAAATTCTGAATTTGAACGCGCGCATGCGGAGTCCAAGTGAGTAGCTGAACCCGGGCGGGATTGAGCATGCAATCGCAAGTTGGTACTAATGGCATCCCGTTTCAGGTTGCCTAGAAGATAAACTTTGCCGCCAATTGGACTAGCCGGGGAGGCGCGGCGGCCACAATTTGACCGAAACCGGCGCTGCTGATGTTGCCATTCACGGCCGCCGGCCCGTAGAACTGCCCATGGTTGAAAATATTGAACGCCTCCAGTCGAAATTCCATTGACCGGGACTCGGAGAGCGTCACATCCTTTTCGAGCGCCATGTCGAAATTATCCATGCCCGGACCGCCGAAAAATCTCCTCGGCGCATTGCCGGCCTGACCCAACGACGGAAGGCTGAAGCGCGCGGTATTAAAGGCAGGAGCCCTATTACGCGGATCATGGTTGACTCGGAGGTCCCCCGGGTTGAAGTCCGGCGTATCGACACCATTGTTGTTGATGCCATTAGGAATGGTCCCGAGCAGGGACCGGTCAGTGTTGTTGTAAAGCGTCACGGGAAACCCGGTCGTAAATCGGGTTAGTCCTGAAATGACCCACCCTTCACTCCAACCAGTCTGGCGGCGCAATACCCTGCCGATTGGCAGCCGGTATCTGTAGCTCGCCACAAAATTGCTCCGCATGTCGAAAGCGGAAAGAGCCATACTTGAACGCTGATCAACCGGATTCACTGCCTCGGCCAGGCTGGAGGATTCGTCCCTGGACTTGCTGTAGGTGTACCCCGCCATAAGTTCCAGCGGTCCGGCACTCCGGCGGAGATTGATCTGGAGCGCGTTGTAGTTCGCGTTGGCGATGGTCTTCTGATAAGTAACAGCGGCGAACTGTGGACTGAAGGGACCCCGCGTTCCGTGAACAACTGCGCCCGACGCCGCGGTGTAAGTACCGCTTTCGCCAAACGGTCCACAGGTCGGCGTGCCCGGCTTCACCTCAGTTGTTTGACTCAGACTTAAGCAGAGAGCTGGACTGCCTGGGTTGGCTGACGTGAGCACCAGAAGATGATGTGTCTGTGTTCCCACGTAGCTGGCGCTGAGAAAAGTCTTCGTCCCGATCTCCCGTTGCAACGAGAACGTATAGTTCTCCGAGTAGGGAGGTACATTCCCGTGAAAGAAGGCCGGAACTCCGGTTATCGGAAGGTACTGGGACCAGTCAACGCTCGAATCTGGGTGATTCGCCGAGGCCCCAAATCGGGGAAATGTCAACGGGAAGCGCTGGCCGACGCTTTGGCCGCTGGCCGCAGTTACAAAGGGCGTGGCAAACAACGGGGGTGCAAGGCTTGTGTAATCGTACCCGTACGGTGGATTGGCGCTCATAATCCCTGCGGACAATCCCTCGAATGCCGTGTAGAACAAGCCATAGCCAGCGCGGATACTAGTTCTCCCCTGTCCGCCGAAAATCCTGCCGAGCAGGTCAGCCTGCCAGTCCGGAGAGTAGGCGATCCCAATACGAGGACCGAAGCTGTCATACTTCGTTGGCGCGAGCGTTCGTGGAACGCCAGGGTCGCCGGGAAAGACCAGTCCGGCAGGCGCTCCCGGATAAACTCGGGACTGGTCGTTGAGAATCAGCGTTTGGAGCTGGTTGAACTTCTCGGCCCACGGCGCAATCACATCCCAACGCACACCGTAGTTGATGGTGAGATTGGGCCGGATTCGCCAGCTATCCTGAACGAACAGCCCGGTGTACCTATTGCGGTTGTAAAAACGCTGGGAATCGCCCTGGTTATAGCTGCTCGCGATTCCAAGCAGGAAGTCTGCCAGATCCAGTCCGGTTTCGCTCCCCTGAAATACGAAAGCGCCGTTATAGATTGCATCTGGATTCGTGTTGATCTGGTCCAGGTGGAATTCCCCACCCAGCTTGATGGTGTGCTTGCCTACGACTCGCGAAAAGTTGTCCATCCATTGGAATGTGTTGTTCACCTGCGTAAGCCCCGTAATGTCCTCACCCAACGTAAAGTCGTTGAACGAAACGTTCTCGATGCCTTCGATCGCAGGCGCGAGCGGAACGATTCCCGGCACGCCCGTTGGGCCGACGAATCCTTGCGAGGCCAGGCTGGTCCCTATGCCGCCCACAGGTTTTCCTGCCTGGTTCGCGTCTCGCATATAGCTGAAGTGCAGCTCATTTACCGCATTCGTTCCGAGAATCCTGGTCATTCCAAGACTCAGCAGTTGTGCCCGGCCGAGGGTGAGAGCATTAAAACCCGGGACGTTCGCCCCGCCTTGTCCGGTGGGATATGGATTGTTCAGAGCGTAGTCATCCAGGAAGTAGTATCCGGACAGAGCGCCCCAACGGGTATTGGAGTCGACTCTGATCGCTCCCTTATCATCGCGAAGGGACTGATTGTAGGCAGAGGTCGAAAATATGTTTTCCGCCTGGTTGGCCTCGGGAATGTAGCCGAGCAGGGACCTGGCGGGCGCCGACCATGCGCTGACAGGGATCTGCGCATTAGGGAGCACGCATTGCGTCGAACTTACGCATCCCGGGGCGTAATAGGGCTCTCCCGAATAGACCGGATAACCAAGCTGTCTCGAGAGCGAGGTTGCCCACGATTGTCCGTTCACGATCCCGGTGAGCGATCCTGCAACGTCAGAGAGATCGCCGGTGCGGTCCAGCAGAGAGGGGACCGAAATCCGGCCGGTATCGATCCCCTGATTCAGACGAGTACCTTGATAGTCGGCAAAGAAAAACGAACCCTGCTTGCGGACTGGCCCCCCGAAGGTGCCTCCAAATTGATTCTGCTGGAACCGGGCTCTAGCGGACGAAAAGTAGCTGCGGGCATCCAGGCCGGTGTTGCGCAAGAACTCGAATGCGTCGCCGTGAAATTGATCCTTGCCCGACTTGGTGACAACAAGAACCTGACCGCCACTATAGTTGCCATATTCGGCATCGAAGCTGCCCGTCAGAAGGCGCAGTTCCTGAATCGAATCGAGATTGGGAACAATAGCGGTTCCCATGTTGACGTCCTCTTCCACATCACTGCCATTTACGCGGAACCCATTCGCGGTTTCCCGCTGACCGCTGATGGATGTGTTCCCCGCGTTCAAGTCACCCGAGGGAGAGGTGCTGGTGACGCCGCTCATCACCACGGCGTTGGGCTGCTGCGAACTTGCAGGAACGATCCCCGGTTGAATCGCCATCAGGTCGGTAAAGCTTCGCCCATTTAAGGGAACACTGGCCATCCTGCCGGCGGCAATGGTTTCACCCAACTGCGTTTCCGACAGGTCGATCTGAACGGTCTCGGCGCTAACCTCCACGCTTGTGGCCTCCGTCTTTAGTTCCAGCCCAATGTCCAAGCTGATCGCAGCCAGCGCGGCGAGATCCAGCCCGGTTTGCAGAAATGGCTTGAATCCCGGAGCGACTACCTCAACCTTGTAGCGTCCCGCTGTCAGGCCGCGAAACGAATAGCGGCCGGTCTCATCTGTGACGCAGACCTGTTGAGAACTGGTTTCAAGGTTGCGTAGGGTCACCACCACCTGCTCGACAAACGCTCCGCTCGGATCCACCACGCTTCCCGAAATACTGCCCCCATCGCTCGCCAAGCCCGTGGAAGATAAAACGATAAACAACGTGAACCACAGCCCCAAGAGAGTCGCCGATCGTCGTGCTTTGTGTTCGAATCTGGCTCTTTCATCCCGCACTTGTGCCTCTTTCCATATGCAACTCGGTTCTAGTAAGCGATATGAAGAAAAGAACTTTTATCCATCCAATCCAATTGAAATTGAAATTGAAATTGAATTTCATATTCATCATGCCTTTTTGCCCGCGCGTGCTGATGTGACTCGTGTCACCTACGCTTGTGCGCTGTTTCACCCCGCTGCCGCCGCTGCCATGACGGTGCTGCCAAGCCGCCTTGTGCCGCTTTGAAACACCCCTCGCGCCGGAAATGCCCTAAAATAGCGGCACAATGCGAGCTATTTTTCAGTGGGGAATCGGCTCCCGTGTCCTTGAACTGGGGCGCCGGACCGTCGTCATGGGCATCGTGAACGTAACGCCCGATTCATTTTCCGACGGCGGCCATTACATCGACGCGAGTAAGGCGGTCGCTCACGCGGAAAACCTGGTCGACCAGGGGGCGGCGATCATTGATGTCGGCGGCGAATCCACGCGTCCCGGTTCCAAGGTGATCGGGGAGGCCAAATCGGTATCTGTCCCTGCCCATTTTGTGTCGGAAGACGAGGAGAGAAGGCGTGTGTTGCCCGTCATCCGCGATCTGAAAAAACGCCGCCCCGAAATTTTCATCAGTGTCGATACCTACAAGGCCAGTGTGGCGCGGGCTGCCCTGGAAGAGGGGGCCGAGATAGTGAACGACATCAGCGGTTTTCGCTGGGATTCTAAGATGGCGAAAACGATCGCCGAGTTGAAGGCGGGCGCCGTGTTGATGCATACGCGCGGGCGTCCGGAGGAATGGCATAGGCTTCCGCCCATCGGAGATCCAGTCTTGCTGGTGAAGCGAGAGTTACGCCAGTTTGCCGAGTCTGCCACCCTCGCCGGCATCAAGCGCGATCGCCTCGTTCTTGATCCCGGCTTCGGTTTTGGCAAGAATTTTGAAGAGAACTATCCCCTGCTCGCGCACTTCGCCGAGTTGCAGCAGATGGGCTTTCCACTCCTGGCCGGAGTTTCGCGAAAGTCGTTTCTTGGCCGGGCGCTTGCCCGCAACGGCAAGGATGCGCCGACGGATGAACGCCTTTACGGAACTCTGGCAGCGGAGACGATCCTGATCCTGAAAGGCGTTCACATTATCCGGACCCACGATGTGCGCCTGGCCTGCGAAGCCGCCCGCGTGGCAGACGCGATCGTCGCCTGTGGCGGGTAGGAAATGAGCGGGTCGGAGGACCCCAGGAACTCACAATTCCGGCGCCAGTTCGGCCCTAAGGGTTGCTTTGCAACCGACCATCTCCGCCGTCTCTGAGCCGCACGCCTGAGGCAGATGCCGATCCGGCCGTGGCCGCTCCTCCCCGGAACGCAGGCAGGCGGATTTCGAACGTGGCCCCGCCTTCCGGACGATTAAAGCAGGTGATCTGCCCCTTGTGATCCCGGATGACTCCGTAGGTGGCGCTTAGTCCAAGTCCGGTGCCTTTGCCAACTGGCTTCGTGGTATAGAACGGATCGAAAACCCGCTCGGGAGCCTGCAGGCCTGGCCCGCTATCGGCAAACTGAATCACCGCTTCCTCTGCCTCTCGCCAGCCTGTGATCTGCAAACGGCCTCCCCCCATTCCTTGCAATGCATCCGCGGCATTCTCGACTATCTGAACAAATGCCTGGAGCAACTGGTTGGTGTTGCCGAGTACGCGGGGCATCCCTTCCATTTTTTCCACGCTCAGAGTGATGTGCCGATTTTCGAGCTTGAACCCTTCCATTTGGACCGCCCGCTGTAATAGCGGTTTCAGTTCAAGCGGAACCTTCTCACCTGGGGCTTGCTGCGAAAAACTGAGCAGGTCGGTGACCAGTTCGTGCGTGCGCCGAGCTTGCTGTCCAATCTTCTGGGCGTTGCCGAGTTGCTCGCGGTCCAGTGCGCTGCTCGCCGTCAGTCGATCCGAACTTTCCAGAATGGCCGAAAGTGGGTATTCCAGTTCGCTGGCCGCAAGCGCAACCAGTTCTCCCAGCGAGGCCAGCTTAGCCTGCTGCACGGCACGGCCCTGCAAGCGCTGAAGACTATCGAAGCTGGTCCGGGAATGATCGAGGAGTTGCAGCAGTCGCCGATCCAACAGATATTGCTTAACAAACACGCACAAAGCAAGCACCGCGACTCCGCCCATCGCTACATCGAAGCGCACATGCCGCAGATAGGACGCATCGTGACTCAAGAACAGTGCCACATATCCGATCACCGGCAGCGAAAGCAGCGCAAGTTGTCCGAAGAGCGGTGCGAAGGCGCGCCGGCTACTCGCGATTACGGACTTATTTTGCTTTTCATGTAAGCAGGAACGTCCATTCCACGCAATCCAGAGGAAGCCGAGCAGGGCCGCAAGAAAGGGAAGGTCGTACAGACTTCCCGTGTGGTACTTGCCCCGAGCGATGGCCCAATTCATGGCTCCCGACGCCACCGAATAGAGCGCCCCGGCAGCTACAATGCTGCCGTAGAGTTTCCGCCATCCCCCGGCACTTGACAGGTACGCTGAGAAGGCGATTCCGGTCAGCATCAGCCCTTCCGCAATATAGAGGAGATCCCAGCGCAACGTATACACCGCAACGTCCGTTGCCACGTACTCCTCCGGAAAGACGAAGAATGCATAGACCACCATCCACCAGAGGACCAGGATCAAAATATTGAGTGCGCTGATAAGCACGCCCTCCCGATCATCCGCTTCGTGCGGGCGGATCGCCACAGCCCCCATGATAGGGACGAAATGCATGAACAAAACGACATCACCCACGAAAGGATCGGGAACCGATTTGCGCAGCACGACTTCGTACCAGGTCCAGGCCGCCTGGTTGAACCACCACATTCCCATGCCAGTGGCGATAAGTCCCCAGAACATTCGGCTGTGCCCGCTGCCCTCGACGGCGTTTCGGCAACAGAAAAACCACGCCAATCCAAGAATCAGGAAAGGGATTATGTCGGCGATCGCAATGCGGAGGGTCGGGTTCGGAAGCAGCACCTGTGCCAACTCGAAGGCCAGCACAACCGACAGTCCGGGGAGCACCTTCGAAATGGGCCGCAGAGACACTCCATGCATCATAGGGTCTTCCGATCGTTATGTTTAGATCACCGAGTGGTTACCTCCGGTTACAAGGGTCACGGGCGGTGGGTAATGGCTCAATTTGTTCAAACAGAGCCACTACCGGGTGGCGGCCCGGAGCTTCCTCTTGCCTGTGATGCATATCACAATACGGTGTGACTGTGCCGACCGTTTCCGGCCTGCCGGCGGCTGCTAGAATTTCCCATATGGCATTTCCTGTCAATCGCCTGCGCCGCCTGCGTAAAACCGAAGCCCTGCGCTCCCTGGTTCGTGAGACTCGCCTCACGCCGGACGCTTTTGTCTATCCCATGTTTGTTTGTCCCGGCGATGGGGTTCGAAAGGAAGTCCGGTCGATGCCGGGCGTATTCAACCTCTCCGTGGATGAGGCGGTCAAAGAAGTGCGTGAAGTGCGTGGTCTCGGCGTGCCATCGGTAATTCTGTTTGGCCTGCCGGAAAAAAAGGACGAGGTCGCCACCGGCGCATGGGCGGAGGATGGCATCGTGCAACAGGCAGCGCGCGCCATCAGGAGCGAGGTCCCCGATGTTGTCGTCATGGGTGACGTGTGCCTCTGCGAGTACATGTCGCACGGCCATTGCGGCATTGTGAAAGCCCGCCCGCAATCGCTAGGCGCGGCCGCAAGAGCCGCTGCGAAACCCAAAGTGGTTGCGGGTTCGAACCGGAAGAAGCGGGATCAAGCCATCGATCAAGAATATGAGATTGCTAACGACGAGAGCCTTGACCTGCTGGCTCGCACTTCCGTCTCGCTCGCCCGCGCCGGTGTCGACATCATCGCGCCTTCCGACATGATGGATGGGCGCGTGGCCGCTATCCGCGCGGCCCTCGATAAAGCGGGTTTTGCAAACACGCCCATCCTTGCTTACGCGGCAAAATTCGCGTCCGGCTTCTACGGTCCGTTCCGCGAAGCGGCCGACTCCACACCCCAGTTCGGCGATCGCCGGTCCTATCAGATGGACCCAGCGAACATCCGCGAGGCGATGCGCGAAATTGAGCTCGATGTGGAGGAAGGTGCGGACATGATCATGGTGAAGCCTGCCATGCCCTACCTCGACGTCATCGCCGCTGCCCGCGAGCGCTTCGATCTGCCTCTATCCGCCTATCAGGTCTCGGGAGAATACGCGATGATCGAAGCGGCCGCTCGCAACAACTGGATCGACCGCGACCGCGTCATGATGGAATCGCTCCTGAGCATCCGGCGCGCAGGAGCCAGTATTATCCTGACTTACTTCGCAAAAGACGCGGCCAGGCTGCTGGCATAAACAGTTCTAGCTCTCGTCATATACCATCCGCACCAGGGTCCTCTCCGAAAAGGGCACATAGAGCAATGCAGCGGTCGACGCGAAAGCTAGTCCCATGCCAACTTGTGGCAGAAGCAGGAAAGGAGCGAGGGCCCAAAGCAGATCGAGCGTAAGGACAAACGGGAAGAGCCTCCGAAAATTCGCGCCCAGCTTCCGAAAATCGAAGGCAACTGCTGAGATCAGATAAAAGCGCAGTGGAATTCCCGCCGCTCCCGTAATCAGAACCACGCTGACTAGCGTTGACGCTTTCCAGTCGTTGAGAAAACCAGTTGCGATTCGATCCACGTCGTGCAGATGCGAAAGCGCGGCTAGGTAAAAAGTGATAAACATGACCTGGATCAGCACGAACAGGACACGCACCATGCCGCGATGTGGAACGGGCACCTCCAGTTCGCGATGAAGGGGCCCCGGCTCGGCAACAGACGACAAATCTGAGAATTTTAGAGTGCTGTCCGGCATGGCTGGGCCGTTGAGGGGTGCGATGAACCGGTAGCCGCGGCGGGCCAACGTCTCGACGAAAAGCGGACTGGATGCGGAATCGCCCAGCGAATCGCGGATCTTGTTCACCGCCGTGTTTAAGCTGTGGTCAAAATCCACAAAAGTGTCGGCGGGCCAAATTCTTTGTCGAAGGTCCTCGCGCGTAACGACTCGCCCCGCATTCTCAACAAGCGCTAGCAGGACCATGAAGGGCTGCTCCTGCAATCGGACAAGCTTGCCGCTCTTGCGTAATTCCCGAGCAGCCAGATCCAGCTCGAACACGCCAAATCGCAGCCGCCTCTCCCCGTGGCCGGGAGGCAAGTTGTTTGTGGAAGGCGCTACCATACCCTCGCGTCAGTCTATACCACCTGTAATCTTGCATCTTCACGCTATCGGAGTCCGAGAAGCGGCTTCCTCCTGTTTTTTCCACTCTTTTCCACATCGAATGATCATGCTTTTCCACATCGGATGCTTGCGTGGGGAGCTAGAATAATGTCGTGGCTTCTCCAGCGCAGTCGAAGGTTGGATCCTCGAAGTCCCGTGATGCCGAGAAGCAGCGGCATCATCACACCGCTTACGCGGCTGAGGCGACGGGCCTGCTCGTCATCGCCATCCTGCTGCTGATCCTCGTCCTGATTCGTTACTGGCCATACATTCCATGGAGAGCGCGCTGACCGCTGCGCCGCTGCTCGTAGTCGTGCTGGGCCCAACTGCGAGCGGCAAGACCGCATTGGCACTGGCAATCGCACGTCGATTCGGCGGCGAGATTGTCAACAGCGATTCGGTGGCCATGTACCGCGAGTTCGAGATCGGCACCGCCAAACCAACGCGTGCCGAGCGCGCGGAGGTCCCGCATCACCTTCTGGACTGTGTGGATCCTTTGTCGGACGTAACCGCTGGTGAATACGCGCGTCACGGACGGCAAGCGCTGCGAGACATCACAGCTCGCGGCCACTTGCCCATCGTTAGCGGCGGGACCGGGCTCTATCTGCGCGCATTGCTTGAAGGTCTGTTCGCGGGTCCGCTCCGCTCTGAAAAAATGCGCGAGCGGTTGCGCAGCCGGGTCGAAGAACAGGGCGCACAGCATGTTCACGGCATCCTCCAGCGACTCGACCCGACGGCAGCCCAGCGGATCCATGCGAACGACGTAGGCAAGGTCATTCGCGCTATCGAAGTCTCCCTTGCGGCGCGGCGTCCCATGACCGAACTGTGGCAACAAGGACGGAAGCCGCTCACCGGATTCCGCGTTTTGCGCCTCGGTTTGAATCCGGATCGCAACTCTCTATACTTGCGCATTAACGCTCGGGCGGAAATGATGTTCGCCGAAGGACTGATCACCGAAACCAAGGGTCTGCTGGAGAAATATGGGGCAGCGGCGCGGCCGCTTTATTCGCTCGGATATAAGCAGGCGGCGCAGTTCCTGCGGGGAGAAGTTGGCGAGAAAGCCGCCCTCAGCGCGGCACAACAGGCGCATCGGAACTATGCAAAACGCCAGATGACGTGGTTTCGCCGCGAACCGGAAGTACATTGGCTGTTGGGGTTCGGGAGCACCGCGGAAATCCAAACGGAAGCGATCGCCGAAGTTGAACATCGACTCTAAGGCTCGCCGTGGCCTTTCCTCCCGCGCATCAGGAGATCCTCGCTGCGATCCAAGAGATGATGAAGCCTCCCGCACCCACCGGACGACGAATTGGCTTCAGTTTGCGGCGATGCAATTTTTGAGGTCGCAAATTGCGACCTCAAACGAGCTCAACAGATTGTCCTAGGGCGCGAAAGACTAACTCTCTAGATCTTCTGCAGTCTCTGCACGTCGTGAACACCCGGAATCTGCCGTACCCCGTCAATGATTCGCTGCAGGTGTTTCAGGTCCGCGATGTCGAGAACGACGTCGACATTGGCCTGGCCGCCTGAGGTGCGGGTTTCAATGTTGCGAATATTTGTTTGCGTGTCGCTGATAACGGCGGTGATCTGTTTCAGCATACCAAAGCGGTCATCACAGAGAAGTGTAATCTTCACCGGATAAGAAACGGGCTGGCCTTCCTTACCTCCAGCCCACATCACATCAATGCGGCGTTCGGGTTCGTAGAGCAGGTTGGTGACGTTGGGACAATTCACCGAGTGGACAGCAATGCCCTTGCCACGCGTGACATAGCCGACAATCGACTCCCCTCGAATCGGGTTGCAGCATCGCGCGCGATACACGAGCAGGTCGCCTTGTCCTTTGACGACGATCGCGTTGGACTCCCCTCCAAACACGCGGCGTACTACGCTGCTAATCCCGCCCGTGAAGCCGCGATCGCCACTTTGCTCTTCGCCGTCCGCGATCGGTTCGGCACCGGCGGGCGCGAGTTTTGCCAGCACTTGCCGGGCGGAGTACTTGCCATAGCCGATGCCCGCCATGAGGTCATCCGCACGGCCCAAGCCATACTCGCTGGCCGCACGCTGCAGATCGGGATCCTTAATGTCCTTGAGAGAGATGCGGTACTTGCGCGCTTCCTTTTCAATCAGCTTGCGGCCGATTTCGATAGCGCGTTCGCGCTGGTGGACATTCAACCAGTGCTTAATCTTGTTGCGGGCGCGCGACGATTTGACGATGGCGAGCCAATCGCGGCTCGGCTTGTGGCCGGGCTGCGTGATGATTTCAACAATGTCGCCCGAGTGCAGTTTGTGGCGGAGTGGCACCATGCGTCCGTTGACCTTGGCTCCCGTGCAGGCGTGGCCGACCTCAGTGTGGATGGAGTAGGCAAAATCAATTGGCGTAGACTCCCTCGGCAGGACGACAACCTTGCCCTTCGGCGTGAAGGTGTAAACCTCCTCGGGGTAAAGATCGACCTTCAATGTGGATAGGAATTCATTTGGGTCTGATACATCGCGCTGCCATTCAACTACCTGTCGAAGCCAAGCGAGTCGTTGCTCGTCCTGCGCGGAGACTGGCCCATCCTTGTATTTCCAGTGGGCGGCGATACCCTCCTCGCACATTTTGTGCATCTCCTCGGTGCGGATCTGGATTTCGAACGTTTCCCCCGTTTCGGTGATTACCGAGGTATGTAGGGATTGATAGAGATTGGGCCGAGGCATCGCGATGAAGTCTTTGATGCGACCGGGGACCGGCCGCCAGAGGTTGTGAATAATGCCGAGGACAGCGTAACAATCCTGCACTGATGTGGTAATGACACGCATCGCGTAGAGGTCGTATACCTGGTCGACGGAAATCCGCTGGCGAACGAGCTTGTTGTGGATGCTGTACAGGCGCTTGACGCGGCTTTCGACGCGACCGGTTATGCCGGCTTCTTTCAGGCCATCGCGGAGTGTTCCTTCAACGCGGGCCATGAACGCTTCGCCCGCTTTGCGACGAGACTCCACGGCCGCTTGGACCTGCTCATATCCAATGGGATCGACATACTTGAATCCTAGGTCTTCGAGTTCACCGCGAATCTTGCCCATACCGAGGCGATGGGCAATCGGGGCATAGATATCGAGTGTCTCGCGGGCGATCTTGTTCTGCCGCTCGGCGTCGAGGTGCTCAAGCGTCCTCATGTTATGCAACCGGTCGGCCAGCTTGATGAGTACGACCCGGATGTCATCAACCATGGCGAGCATCATCTTCCGCAGGTTCTCGGCTTGGGCTTCTTCTTTGGAGGAGAAATCGATCTTGCTGATCTTGGTGACGCCGTCCACAATGTGTGCGACCTGCTCGCCGAATTCCTGACGAATCTCGACGCTTGTAACCGATGTGTCTTCGACCGAATCGTGAAGCAAGCCAGCCGCAATCGAGACCGCATCCATTTTCATCCCAGCAAGAACGATCCCCACCTCCAGAGGATGGACCAGGTAGGGTTCGCCCGACGCACGCGATTGCCCGGCGTGATGTTTTTGGGAAAACTCGTAGGCTTTCTTCACTAAGGCGAAATCGTCGTTGGGTCGGCTCTCGCGCAGTTTCCGCATCAACTCGCGGAAACGGGTTACCGTGAGCACGTTGGTTGCGATCTGTTCCCGCAACGTCGCCATGATGGATTCTAACCCAGGGCAAGCAGGACGGGCGCATGCCGCGCGGGCACTCTGTATCCATAGTTTACGCGAAAGTTATTTCAGCGCCGGGTTAGCAACGACAGCGAAAATAACGGACCGCTGGTAGAGTACGGACGGGGAGCGTGGCTATGGATCGAGTGTTGATTAGCGGTGCTTCGGGACCAATTGGAACTGCGCTGGTACCATTCCTCGAACAGGCCGGCGCTGACATCACGCGCCTGGTGAGAGGTCCTGGGCGCAACATAAGAGAGGTTTCCTGGGACCCTCTGAGCGACCTGGCGCCAGCTTCCATATCGGGTTTCCAAGCGGTCATTCACCTGGCCGGTGAGAGTGTGGTCGGTCGCTGGACAGCGGCTAAAAAGGAAGCAATTCGCGAAAGTCGTGTCCGCGGGACGCGAAGCGTCGCTTCCGCCTTGGCGCTGGCGGACTCCAAGCCCCGAGTATTTATTTGTGCATCGGCAATTGGGTTCTACGGCGATCGGGGGGAAGAGATTCTCACAGAACAGAGTGCCGGCGGCAACGGATTTGCGGCGGAACTCAGCCGCGAATGGGAGGCCGAAAGTGCGCTTGCGGCCAAAGCCGGAATTCGTACCGTGAACTTACGTATTGGGCTTGTCCTGAGCAGCCACGGCGGCGCTCTTGCCAAGATGTTGCCAGTATTCAGGCTGGGCTTGGGTGGGCGTCTTGGCTCCGGCAAACAGTGGTGGAGTTGGATTCATGTGGACGACATTGCCGGAGCCGTCCGTCATGCAATCGAAACCCCGACCCTCTCAGGGCCCCTGAACCTGGTTTCGCCGAGCCCCGTTCGTAACGAAGGGTTCACCCGCGTCCTGGCGTCAGTGTTGGGGCGGCCAGCTCTTTTCCCGGTGCCGGCCGCCGCTGCCCGGCTGGCCCTCGGCGAAATGGCCCAGGAGTTGATGCTTTCCAGCCAGCGGGTCGAGCCAGCCAAGTTGACGGCGAGCGGCTACCGGTTTGGTTTCGTCGACCTTCGAAAGGCCTTGCAGAGCCTGGTCCGGGGGCACGGTTCAGCCGGAAGTTAGGCCCGGCAAGGTTACTCTTGCATCATCTCGTCACCATTCGCTTGTGATTTCGATCACATTCCGCGATGACTCCCTCTGCCAGACTTGATTTGTATGGCGAAGAGGATGATCGCGTCGGTGTTGTTGCTCGTCACTTTAGCGTGGGCCGAGATGACGATGGCTCCCATGCTCGCGATGCATTCTGGGCACATGCGTTCGGGCCAGAAAAAGGCTGCCAATGTGTCCGGCCCAAGCGCCCACCAGCAGCGCGGGCACACCCACGCGGCCGGCCTTCTTTGTTGTCCGGGGCTGCGCACGACGGAGACCGCAACCGATTCTGAAATGATCTCCGACAGCCTGCCCTGCGCCGATGGCCATCGTTGCTGCTTCCGCCAAGGCCCACAAAGCGTGCCTGCGCCACCGAGCAGCGAGGAGAAACTTGCTCACGAGATGGGGCCCGCCAGCGTGACGACACCCAGTCCCCTGGTCGTAGCACCGAATCGCACTCTTGAACACGGCAGCTTCGCTTTACTCTTTCCGTCTAGTCCATTCGGCGTCCAACTCCGCATTTAGAGGTCTCTTCCATCGGCGGCATTTTGCAACCGTCAATCGGCTGCATGAGACGAACACACCGCATTCATACTTTCAAAAGGAGATCTTATGAAATTCAGATTGATTGCTTTCGTTCTGGTCTTTTCGTTCGCTTGCTGGGCTCAGGAGAATCCATCCGGTGCGACGCCGAATGCCTCTTCGGCGCCGGCAAAAAGCTGCTGTCACCATGCGGCTGGCTCCAGCGATGTCATGGATTCAGCCGGCTGCTGCGGCAAGGATAGGTGTCAGGCAAAAAACGGCAAGTCCTGCTGCGACGGCAAGCAGATGGCGGATGCCAAGCCCTGTTGTAGCGGGAAGAATATGAAAAAATGCATGAAACAGTGCAAGAAAAATGGCGGTTGCACACAAGGAAAACATTGCGGTGCGGCAGGCGACAAGTCTGCGACGAATTGCTGCGGCACAAAGTGCGAGCACCATGCACGTTCAGTCAGCTAGCTCATTGTAAGCATTAGCTTCGCGGGCACCTCAAGCAGCGCCCCGGCCCGCAATGACCGGGGTGCAATATGTTTCTGGCTTCCATTGCTGCGATCATCTTCGAACTGGAGTACTCAGTAAGTCGGCTGCAAGGAACTTGCTACTGCGAGCGAGTAGTCACTTGGATGTACGTCCTTGTGATGCGATCATGCCAGCAGAGCGAGTCCTGATCGAGGAAGCACCAAAGATAACCGAGGCCCACCGAGAAAGCGGAAAGGAATGAAGCGAGGACGCGCCACCGGCGGGTGCTCTGTGAGACTGGGGAGCCATCAAAATTTCTCACCCGCAGGCCAGCAGCACGCAGACCTGGCGTAGATCCAGTGCAGATGACGAAAAAACATTCGTAGGTTATCCACAATAGAATCGCGATCGCCGCGCCCGCCCCGGCAAGCAAACCGAAAGAACCTTGAATCGGGTTAACACGTAGGAAAATAACCGAGAAACCAGATAGCGCGGCCGCAAGGATCACTGCATCAATTGAGGTTGCAAGCAATCGGCTCGCAATCGACGCCAACGAAATGAGTGTTTCGGTCCGAGCGAATCGATCCACTACCTCTGTTTGAGCGGGTTCAATCAGAATCCCGCCGAGCGCAGGAGCCGGAGGCACGATTTCCGGGGCCTCAACAATGCGCGGGCGGTCGAGAATCGGATCGGCGAGTTGATCGGTGTCCGCGATGGGGATGGCAGCCGATCTGGGAAACTCGATGATCTTTGCCGACACTTCCGGCGGCGGGGCAGCTTGCGGATTAGCGATGTTTTCGAATTGACCCTCTTTGCTGTACCGCTGAAATTCTTCACCGGTCTTCTCAACTGGCACAGGAATAACAACTCGGGCATCCTCTACAGGAATGTTGTCAACTCCGGGCTCTGAACTTGCAGGTGCCATTGCCGCCGCAACCGCGGAGGAGCGGTGCCGGTCTTCGTGGGTGTCAAACGGTAGAAGGAGTGACGGGTACCGTGGAGCACGCGGCTTGCGGCGCGTGCGATAGCGGGCGAGGCGCGCTGCTACTTCTCTGCGCCAGGCTTCCGGGTCGGGCTGGGAATCAGCGAGAGGAGACGGCCGAGCTTCCGCTATGCACTCGTGTTCCGCGACCGCGGCGTGATCACAAAGATGTGGCGCGAGGGCAGAGCCCTCGGCGCTTGCGGAGTTTATCAATCCGGTCATGTCAAACACTACCACCGAAGAACGCCAGCAGCCTGAGCCGGGCTGGACCAGCAAGACGGCGATCATAATGCAGGATGAGCTTTGCTTCGCCTCCCGCTCGCGTGCTAAGGTCAACTCGTTCCCGTTGGCAAACCGGCTGGCGGAGCGCCCGCGCGCTTGCGGATTAACCGCTAATGATCACCTCTCGAATCTTTATCACGGCCGCCTTGCTCTGTCACCTTGTTCTCAGTTCCCGGATAGTAACCAGCCAGACGCCGCCCCCTCCAAGTGTGACAGAACAGTCATTGCCGGCGGTTCCGGCGAGCCAAATTCAGGAGAATGTAACCATCCGGGCCGTAGAACAGGAAAAAGAGGGCTCGGTCTACCACCTGCGCGGCCGCGTCGAGATTGATTACCGGAATTACACTCTCCGGGCTGAGGAGATCACCTATAACGCCGACTCCGGCGATAGCGAACTTGAGGGGCACGTAATTCTCGAGGGTGGTCCCTATGAGGAGCACGTAGAGGCCAGCCATGCCGAGTACAACATCAGAACGGAGGTGGGAAAGTTCTACAGCGTGGTGGGCACCGTCGGCTTCCGTGGGAAGAGATCGCTTTATATTCTGAGTACATCCAATCCCTTTGCTTTTACGGGAAAGATCGTCGAAAAGAACGGGCCTGACCATTACGTGGTGCGCCAGGGGACGGTTACGACATGCGAGTTACCGCGGCCAAAGTGGTTGTTCAATGCGCAAAGGATCGTCATGGATGTCGACAGCACAGCAAAGATCTATCACAGTGACTTCCGGCTTTTTGGCGTTCCGATGTTCTACTTTCCTTATGTAACGCACTCGCTACAACTCGAGCGGCAGAGTGGTCTGCTCATTCCTAGTATCGGCAACTCTTCAACCAAGGGATATATCGCCGGCGACTCTGTTTATTGGGCATTCAATCGCAGCATCGACGTCACCGCCGGCGCGGAGTACTACTCAAAGAGGGGATGGGCGCAACAAGGAACATTTCGAATGCGCTCAAGCGAAAACTCGTTCCTGTTTTTCGGTTACACAGGGGTCGTGGACCGAGGCATTGGCAGCCCGCCCCAAAATCAGGGCGGTGAAGATGCACGATTCCAGGCTCAGCACCCCTTCCGGTCGTGGCGTGGAGCGGCCGACGTCGATTACCTCAGTTCGTTCGTCTATCGGGTAGCTTTCACAGAGGTTTACACGCAGGCAATTGATTCCGAAGTCCGGTCACAGGTCTTTCTTTCGAAAACAACAAATGGATTCCACTTCAACGCCTTCGCCGAGCGCTACCAGAACTTCGATGTGTGCGTTCCGGAAACGGGTGTGAACACAGGTTGCAGCAACATTACGTCCACGGAACTGGTCCGCGTCCTGCACACGCCAAGTCTCTTTATCTCAAGCGAGGAGCGCCAATTGGGAAACACGCCGCTCTACTGGTCGTTTCAGAGCGCGGGTGAGGGCCTACAGCGACGGCAGATTGGGTTTCGAACCGCCGCCCTGGTGGGCAGACTCGATCTGACCCCCACTCTGGCGTTGCCCTTGCAGTGGCAGGGATGGTCGTTCCGACCTGCACTCACGCTACGCGACACCTTCTACACGCAGCGTCTGCTTCCATCGGAGGAAGTCGCCGAAGACGAAGTTCTGAACCGAAAATCGCTCGAGGCCTCGTTCGACGTGCGCCCCCCCGCAGTAGAAAGGGTTTTCGACCGGCCCTGGCTGGGCCGAAGATGGAAGCACGTTGTCGAACCTCGCATCCGTTACGACTACGTAACGGGCGTGACCAACTTTGCCCGCATTGAGCGCTTCGACTGGACGGATGTCCTCGCGGACACGAACGAACTTGAGTACTCCATTGTCAATCGCCTTTACGCCAAACGGACAGACTCCGAAACAGATTGCGATGTACCCGCCATGAGCACTCTTAACATTGGCGGTCCTCCGCAAGTCGGCGCAGTGCCATGGGAACTGCCCCCCGCGCCCGAGTCGCAACCATGCGCGGTGGGACCGCGGGAAATCGTGAGTTGGGAAATTGGACAAAAGTATTTTTTTGATCCGACCTTCGGAAATGGGCTGGTTCCGGGATTGCGCAACGTATTCACCAGCACGGCCGACTTTACCGGAGTGGCATTCCTCGACGGCGAGCGCCGGTTCGCGCCGCTCATCTCGCGACTGCGCATTGAAACCAGCCCGCGCACAAATACGGAGTGGGACTTAGATTACGATCTGAAAACCGGCCGCATCAACGGCAGCACCGCGCTGGTGAACTACCACTACGGGCCTTACACGATTGGCGGCGGAGACGCGTTTCTTCGCGTTCTTGATGCGTCCGCCGGAATCGGACCGCCCGGCCCCACCAACTACCATCAGTTTCGCGTGCTGGCGGGCTACGGACAACTCAATAAGCGCGGCCTGAGCGCGGCGGGCACCTTTGGATTTGACGCGAATGAAAGAAATCTGCAGTTTGCCACTATGCAAAGCAGCTACAACTGGGATTGCTGCGGATTGAGCATGGAATACCGGCGGTTTGCCTTGGGCGCCGTGCGGAATGAGAACGAGTATCGATTCAGCTTCACTCTGGCAAACGTCGGAACGTTTGGCAATTTGCGACGACAGGAACGGCTGTATTAGTCGAACGGCTACGGATAGAATGCAAGCTGTGGAAACGTTCGCCAGCCTCAACGGGAAATCTACGCGGCTGCGCGAACTGGTCTCTTCCCATCCGCGGCTGGTTGTCGCTTATTCAGGCGGCGTGGACTCGGCCTTTCTCGCCTGGACAGCCCACCAAGTGCTCCGTGAACAGATGCGCGCGGTGATCGCGGATTCTGCAAGCCTGGCGCGCGCACAACTGCAAGACGCACTGGCATTCGCGCGCGAACACGGAATTCCGATTGATGTGGTGGAAACGAGAGAACTGGAAAATCCCGCATACGTGCGCAATGACTCTTTCCGTTGCTTTCACTGCAAGGATGAGTTGTTTGTCGTGCTTGAGCGCTATTGCGAGCGGAACAATCTCAGGGCAATCGCTTATGGCGTGAATGCCGATGACCAGGGTGACTTTCGGCCCGGCCAACGGGCCGCACACCAGCATTGTGCACTGGCCCCATTGCTGGAGGCGCGGCTCACAAAGTCTGAGATACGCGAACTGGCGCGACAGGCTGGCCTGCGCGTGTGGGACAAACCGGCATCGGCATGCCTTGCTTCGCGAATCGAATATGGACGCGAAGTCACGTCGGAGAGGTTGAGCACAGTCGAGAAAGGTGAAAATGAGCTGCGCCGTCTCGGCTTCCGCCAATTCCGTGTGCGCCATCACGGAGAAATCGTGCGCATCGAGATTGCTCGCGAAGAGATGGAACGCGCCCTGACCGAGGAGATGGCCCGCACGTTCGCCACCATCTTCAAGAACCTGGGATTCAAATTCGTTACGCTTGACTTAGAAGGCTTCCGGTCGGGATCCATGAACCAATTGCTTTCTGCCGAAGAATTGATGAGAAGACCCTAGAATCGTCGGGAGGACAGCGGTCCGACGTCGCTCCGGCGTGAGATAATCAGGCGAATTCCGAAATGTTCAGGTGGTTTCTATTCATGACGATGCGTCGCACGTTCCTGATTTTTCTTGTAATTTGCTTGGGCTGTTCGGCCCAGTCGCCGCCCGCTTCTTCGCCGGCAGCATCCGCTTCTGGTCTTGCGCCGGACCTTCTGCAATCAGTGGAACGGCAGGTACGGGCGTTTTACACATTGCCGCCGGACGTGAAGGTTGATATCGGATCGCTGCGGCCGAGTGAGTTCCCGAACTACGACGCCCTTACGATAGTCCTGGACAGTACGGAAAAGAAGCACGCCTACGAATTTCTGCTTTCGCGCGATCACAAGACACTTCTCCGCGTCTCCAAAATGGATCTGACCAAGGATCCCTACGCGGAAATCATGAAGAAGATTGATCTGACGGGCAGACCGGCACGCGGGAATAAGGATGCGAAGGTTGTCGTGGTTAACTATGACGATTTTGAGTGCCCGTTTTGTTCGCGCATGCATGCGACGCTGTTCTCCGAAATTTTCAGGGAATACGGCGATCGCGTTCTTTTTGTGTACAAAGATTACCCGTTGGAAGAAATTCACCCCTGGGCAGTGCACGCAGCAATCGATGCCAACTGCCTGGGCGCGCAATCTGGGGACGCCTACTGGGACTATGCCGATTCCCTGCACAGAAATCCACAAACTGTGAGCAGCGCCAAAAGTCGCGAGGAGCAAAATGCGGAACTCGACAAACTGGCCGCACTCGACGGGCAAAGGCACAATCTCGACGCAAACAAGTTGCAGGCTTGCCTGACTACACAAGACGAAAAGGGCGTGCGTGCTTCTATGAACGAAGCGGAAGGGATCGGTGTGAACGCAACCCCGACGATGTTTGTGAATGGCGAAAAAATGGACGGCGCGATGGCAGCCAGTGAGGTTCGGGCTGCGCTGGATCGAGCACTTAAGGATGCGGGCATTGCACCGCCGGATCATAAACCCGCGGCCGCGAATACAAAACCTTTGGTGCTCGCGCCCCCCAAGTAAGGCTCGGCTTCAAAGCGGCGATACAAACCATCGCTAGCGCCGGGGATTGTCTCCGGTTGCTCCGAGGAGGAAATTTGAAGACTCGTGTTCATCTGGAATTGGAGAAAACCAGCTTCATCCTGGCTGTTGCCTGCGTCTTGATAGGTTTTGCGGCTTGTAACCGCGATACCGGCGGCGTGGACGTGATGGCCTCCGTGAACGGGCGCAAGATCTATCGCAGCGAAGTGGACAAGTATTACTCAAACCAGACCGCAGGCTCGGATCAACAACCAGCGGGCGAGCAGGCGGTCAGCCTGCGCTTGAGTATTCTGAACGAACTTATCGAGACGGAAATCCTGATGAGGCGTGCGGAAAAACTCGGTCTGTTGGCCACCGATGAGGAGGTGGATCGCAAGCTCAACGAAATCAAGTCTCCTTATACAGCTGAAGAGTTCAACAAGCGGCTCGACGAAAAGAAAATCTCGCTCGAAGACTTCAAGCGCGACCTGAGGCGCTCCTTGACCCGCGACAAGGTTTTGAACAAGGAGATCACGTCGCGCATCAACATTACCGACCAGGATGTCTCGAGCTATTACAACGCCCATAAGGCAGAGTTCAATCTGATTGAACCGCAATATCATCTGGCGAAAATTGTGGTCACCGGGTTGCCGGTCCCACAGGTACACAACCTGCAAAACAGCAAGGCGCAAAACGATGCCGACGCAAAGAAGAAAATCCAGATGATCGCCAACCGACTGGACAGCGGCGACGACTTCGCCACCCTCGCCATGAACTATTCGGAAGACCCGGAAACCAGCAACAACGGCGGTGATTTGGGCATGGCTCCGGAGTCCGCTCTGAAACAGGCCGATCCGGCATCGCGCGACGCGGTAATGAAACTCAAACCGGGACAATACACTCCGGTAATTCCCATGATCAATCCCGCGAATCACCAGGTCAGCGCCTACTTGATTGTCAAGTTGATCGCGAAGGAGCCGGCCGGACAACGTGATTTGAATGATCCGCGCGTTCAGCAGGCGATTCGGCAGCAACTACGCGACCGCCGCGAGCAACTGCTGAAGGCCGCGTATTATGAGTCGCTGCGCGACGACGCCAAGATCACAAACTATTATGCGGATGAAATCCTGAAAAACGCAGGGGCCGCCAAATAGAGTTCCTCAAGGCTACCCTCCGGTTTGCTTCGATTTCAGGATTCTCAGGATTCGTTGTTGGCGCGCGGGCATGCTGGTTACGCGCCGCCCAGCTTCTTGGTCACCACTTCATTGACCAATTGCGGATTGGCTTGCCCCTTCGAAGCTTTCATTATCTGCCCCACAAAAAATCCCAGGATGGTCTTCTTTCCGGTGCGGTACTGCTCTACCTGCTTTGGATTCGCCGCGATCAGCTCATCCGCCAGTTTTTCCAGCGCCAACGTGTCGCGCGACTGCTCGGGCCGCCCCTCTTCTTCATAAATGGCCGGAAAGTCCTTTCCGCGTTCGAAGGCGAGATCGTAGAAATCCTTCAGCATCTTTCCTGAGATAGCGCCCGACTCGACCAGATCGGCCGATGCGGCGACCCCGGCCATCGAAATGGGCGACTGCTCCAGTTCAAGCGACCGCGCTTTCAATCGCCCCATCAACTCGCTCTGCACCAGATTCGCAACGCGCTTTGGATTTCTTGCAGCGCGAGCCGCCGACTCAAATTGGTCGGCCAGGGCGCGCGTGGAAGTCAGTGTCTGGGCATCACTTCCCGAAATCGCGTATTCACTGATCATTCGGCTCCGCCGCTCCTCCGGCAGTTCCGGCAGGCATGCACGAATCTCAGCTTGTCGTTTTTCACTGACGATCAACGGCAGCAGATCGGGTTCGGGAAAGTAGCGGTAGTCGTGCGCCTGCTCCTTCGAACGCATGCTATAGGTACGCCCTTCATCCGCATTGTAGAGACGCGTTTCCTGCACAATCCTTTCGCCAGACTCTAGGATACCGATGTGCCGCTCGATCTCATACTCCAGGGCCTGCTTGATAAAGCGAAACGAATTGACGTTCTTGACTTCCGTCTTGGTTCCAAACTCTTCTTGTCCGCGCGGCCGCACGCTGATATTCGCGTCGCACCGCAGTGAACCTTCTTCCATGTTGCAGTCGCTGACCCCGGTGTAGAGAATGATCTCTTTCAGCCGCGTCAGGAACCGATGGGCTTCGTCGGGCGACCGCATGTCAGGATCGCTCACAATCTCCGCCAGCGGAACCCCGGTCCGGTTCAGGTCGACCGCGGTCCTCGTGCCCGCGTCCGGGAATCCGTCATGCAGGCTCTTTCCCGCATCTTCCTCAAGGTGAAGCCGCGTAATCCCAATTCGCTTCCTGCCGCCAGCCAAATCGATATCGATGAATCCATGCTCGGCAAGAGGCTTGTCGAACTGCGAAATCTGGTACCCCTTGGGAAGGTCCGGATAAAAATAGTTCTTGCGCGCAAAGATCGACGTTTTGTTCACGCAGCAATTGAGAGCCATGGCCGCCAGTGCCGCGAATTCCACCGCTTTCCGGTTCAACACGGGTAGCGCTCCGGGCAGTCCCAGGCACACCGGGCAAACATTCGTGTTCGGTGGATCGCCAAATTGCGTTGAACAGGAACAGAAAATCTTCGAGGCGGTCAAAAGCTGGACGTGAACTTCGAGGCCGATGACGGGTTCGTACCTGGCGAGCAGGTGGGGAGATATCCTTGGCTGAGTCGCCATAGGAATGAAATTATAACTGGCAGGCAATTAAGGTCGGCCGGCAACCTCGACGGCGATCATGGTTTTGCTGGCGCTGGAGCGCTAAGGTATTTCTCCAGCGGAATTTCGAAATACATCAACTCGTTATCCTTCACGTCACGAACTCCGGTGAGATAAAAATTCGCCCCGGCGAGCGCATTTGAAATATCGGCAATATCGAAAAACAGGAAGCCGCGAGCCGTGGTGTGCGGTTCAATCGCCTTCGCGCCGAACTGGGCGCGGTCAATTTCGTCCATGGTCTTCTGGTTCACGCCCCCTTTCACTTTCTTGGTGGGCAGGGGAATCGGCAAGGTTGGCGCGTCGCTACGCGATGGGTGTGACATGCGCCGCACAATGTCCTCCGTGGTGAGCGGGTACAGTTTGGCCCGGCCTACAGTGTTCAATTCAGCTTTCATGCGCGCAAGAGCGATCGGCTGGTCGCTTTCGTTGGTAATGATGAAGAGAACCGGCATGAATCCATAATTCCGGTAGTTCACTGTGAAGATATTGGCCTTGTATTCGACGTCATAAGGATCGACAGCAACCGTAACCTTTTCCATCGGATGCTCATCATGGGCGGGATATGTGCGCGCCGGATGAGCGTCAGGCATGGCGAATTCTTTCGCCGCAAGACCTCCCGCGCACAACATCAGGATTATGAGCGTACCGGACACTGCCAGGTTCGCGCTCCGGCACGCTGGGTGGCATCGTTTTCGCATGACTGGATTATAGGATGCGGCGCATGTTTGTAGTGCCGCCCGTGGACTGTTCGCGGACAGTTAAAATGGGATTTCATTCATGTATTTCTTTTACAGTGCGATGCTGGGACTCTCGCTGATTATGACGCTGCCTTACTGGCTGCTGCAGATGCTGCGTCACGGCAAGTACCGCGCGGGATTGCGGCAGCGATTGGGGGCCGTTCCGTCCTCCGTCAAGGCGCACGCAGGCCAACGAACGATCTGGTTACACGCGGTTTCGGTCGGCGAAGTGGTCGCATCGAGCGCAGTAGCCGAACGCTTGCGCCACGAATTTCCTTCCCACCGCGTTCTCATTTCAACCACCACCAGCACAGGGCAGAGGCTGGCGGCTCGGAGATTTGGCGTTGAGAATGTGTTCTATTTTCCACTGGACTTTGCCTTCGCCCTCCAGCCGTACTTCGACACCCTGCGCCCGGAGTTGTGCGTTATCGCGGAAACGGAATTCTGGCCAAATTTCTTACGGCTCGCCAAGCGTAGCGGCGCGCGAATTGCCGTGATGAATTGCCGGATCTCCGATCGTTCGTTTCCCAGATATCGACGGCTGCGGTTCGCCCTGCGCCGAGTGTTGGCAAATGTCGACTTGTTTCTGGCCCAAACTCAAGAAGATCGGCGACGCCTGGTTGATATTGGTGCAGAAGAGAAGAGAGCCGACGTCGGCGGCAACTTGAAGTTTGATGTTGTTCCGCCTCCCGCTCCCGCCATTGTCGCAAGCCTGCGCGCATCGTTTGGTGAATCAAGCACGGGAGAGGTTGGGGCATGGCCGATCCTGGTCTGCGGCAGCACGCTCGAAGATGAAGAGTCGCCTCTGCTCAACGCCTTTCAGAACATTCTGGCGACGCATCCGAGAGCGGTAATGATCCTCGCCCCTCGTCATCCGGAACGCTTTGACGAGGTTGCGGCCCTGGTTGAAAAACTGGGCATCCGCATGTTGCGCCGTTCGTTGTGGAGTGGTGAGCGGCTCGCAGGCTGCGTCTTGCTCCTCGACACCATTGGCGAACTTGGTGCCCTCTATTCACTCGCCACGGTCGCATTTGTAGGTGGAAGTCTGGTCCCGGGCGGCGGCCACAACATTCTTGAGCCCGCACTCTACGGTGCTCCCATCGTGACTGGCAACCATTACGAAAACTTCCGTGATATCGTGCGCTTCTTCCTGAGCCGGAACGCGGTGCGCGTGGTGGGACTCGCCGAATTGCCTCTGGTATTTATGGAACTCATCGATAACGAAACCGAACGGACCACGCTCGGCAGCAACGCGCTCGCAGCGCTCGAGACACAGCGGGGCGCCACTTCCCGGACGGTCAGCGCGCTTTTGGACCTGATGAATGGCCCGGCAAGACGCCCCGAATCGGTGGCGAAGGCAAGATGAATCTGCTGACTGACATCTACCGGGCCGCGGGCGCGCTGCGGAACTCACTGTTTGATCACGGAATACTCACGGCGCATCGTTTGAAACACCCGGTTGTCAGCATTGGGAATCTGTCGGTGGGGGGGGCGGGCAAGACTCCATTTGTAATTGCGCTCGGCGAACTGCTGAAGACGCGCGGGATTGGCTTCGATGTATTGTCGCGCGGCTATGGTCGTTCGACGCGCGGAGTGCGCATAGTCGAACGCAACGGCAGTCCCGCTGACTTCGGCGACGAGCCCCTTCTAATCGCGCGTCATCTGTGTGTTCCTGTCGTTGTCGGAGAAAGCCGGTACGAAGCCGGAAAAGCCGCCGAGGAAAAATTCTCATCGCAATTACACATTCTTGACGACGGATTTCAGCACCGCTCGCTGGCTCGCGATTTTGACATCGTGCTGGTCAACGAACACGACTTGGCGGACCGCCTGCTTCCCTTGGGCCGCCTGCGTGAACCGTTTTCCTCGCTTTCGCGCGCTGCTGCCGTTGTATTGCCCGCAGAGTCATCCGTAAGCCATCCGGCTTTGCAAGGCCATCTCATTTGGCGAGTCGAGCGACAGCTCGCAATCCCCGCCCCGCCTGCCGCCCCAGTCGTTTTCTGCGGAATCGCCCGCCCCGGGCAATTCTTTGCGCAGGTGCGTGCGGCAGGAATCGTCCCCGCCGCCGAAATTCCGTTTCGTGACCATCACCGGTATGACATGGCCGATATCGATCGACTTCTGGCGGCGACCGAGCGACACGGCGCAGGCGGGCTCATAACCACCGAGAAGGATGCAATCAACTTAGGAGCGTTACAAGCCAGGCTCAATCCGCTGGCAATCGCTACGCTGACCCTTCGCCTAGCCAATTCGGCTGACATTGTGGATACCATCCTCGGCACTGCCAAGGTCGGAACGCTCCGCTCGTGAGAGAATCTTCAGTTGTGTACATCTGGGTCGCGAATGGAGCGTTCCGCGAACTTCGCACTTCCCGGACTAGATCCGATCGATGACAAAACATACGAAGGCAAACGATCGTCTGCGGAAAATCGTCGAATCTTTCCCCAAGGTCACGGTCACTGTCCTTGCCGACCTGGTCGCGGATGAATTCATCTTTGGCGAAATTTCCCGCGTCTCGCGCGAAGCTCCAGTACTGATTCTGAAGCATCGAGACCGCAAAGTTGTACCGGGCGGCGGCGCCAACGCCATCTGTAACCTGGCCGACCTCGGCGTGACGGTTTTGCCCGTTGGCATTGTTGGAGACGATGAAGCGGGAAGGTTGCTGCTGCGAGCCTTCCGCCACAAGCGCATTCCCGTGAGCGGCGTGCTTAAGGACAAGAGTTACGCGACCGTGACCAAAACGCGCATCCTCGCCGGCTTTGCGCACACCGCCGGACAGCAAGTCGTACGACTGGACCGCGAACCCCCTGAAGGCCCGAATTCCCACCTGCGAAGGGAGTTGGTTCTGGCGGCGCGAGAATATGGCCGGGCTTCGGATGCGCTGCTGGTCTCCGATTATGGATATGGCGCAGCTACACCGGCCTTGCTGAATATCTTTCGTGAAAAGCGCGGACTCGATAAGGTGCCAGTCATGCTCGATTCGCGGCATCGCATGCTCGAGTTCACAGGCATCACCGCGGCCACGCCAAACGAATCCGAGGTCGAAGAAGCGCTCGGCATACGCATCGGCAACAACTGGGACCGTCTGCTGGCGGCAGGCGAACAAATTGCCGGTGAGATGAACCTGGAATCGCTGCTCATCACTCGCGGCAAAGATGGCATGGTCGTATTCCCGCGCCGGCACAAACCCGTTAATATTCCGATCTCCGGGACTGATGAAGTCGCGGACGTGACCGGTGCCGGCGATACCGTAATCGCAACCTACACGGCGGCCCTGGCCTCGGGCGCAACCGCTGAGGAAGGCGCTCATCTGGCAAACTTCGCCGGTGGCATCGTGGTAATGAAGCGCGGCACCGCCACGGTCAGCCAGGAAGAGCTCTTAGACGCGCTCCAGAAAGCGCCGCCCGCTGCGCACGAGTAAAACCAAATTGGGTATATCCGTCCAGTCCAAGATTGTTTCGCGTCAGGAACTTCAAAAGCGCGTCGCTGACTGGCGTAACGCCGGCGAGCGCATTACGCTGGCCAACGGTTGCTTCGATCTGCTGCATGTCGGCCACGTCCGCTATTTGCGCGCCGCGCGAGGTCTGGGCGGAAAGCTCGTGGTCGCTGTAAACAACGACGAGTCCGTGCGGTCACTCAAGGGAGAAGGACGTCCTCTCATGCCCGCTGACGAACGTGCTGAGATTCTTGCATCGCTCGGGGACGTGGATGCAGTTGTCGTGTTCCCGGAGAAAGACGTGCGCGGCATTATCCGCGAAATTCGTCCCGACTTCCACGCTAAAGGCACCGATTACACGCCTGAAAACGTCCCGGAACGTACCGAGGTGGAAGCGTGTGGCGGCCACATCGCGATTGTCGGCGATCCCAAGAACCACTCGGCCAGCGACATCATCCGCTCCCGGCTCGGGCCGCATAAAGCGTGAGGCAGTACCGATGATGGAATTTTCTTTTCGCGCTCTTAATCCCCGACTCCAGAGCCTGCTCGTCGTGCGCCTCAGCGCTATGGGAGACGTAATTCACGCCATGCCGGCGGTCACAGCACTGCGAGAAGCTTTTCCGCACGCCACTTTGGGCTGGGTAATCGAGGAGCGCTGGGCAGAGCTGTTGTGCACGCTACGATATCCGCGTTCTGGTCCGCGTTCGCCCGAAAGACCGCTGGTCGATCGCGTTCATACCGTCAACTTCAGCGGATGGCGCCGCGCTCCGCTTTCGTTTAATACACTGCAGCAGATTGCCGCGGGGCTGAGTGAACTGCAGGGCATCAACTACGACGTTGTCGTTGACTTTCAAGGCGCTATTCGCTCGGCGCTGCTCGCACGGTGCGCGCGAACCGCAACGATATTTGGCGACGCACAGCCCCGTGAGAATGTGGCAAGCATGTACTACACGCGCCGCGTTCAAACAGACGCCCCCCATGTAGTGGAACAGGCGCTTGGGTTGGCCGCCGCTGTCATAGATCGGGGAGCCGCGGGAAATGGAGCGAGCGCGGCGTTCGCGCGAAGAAGCGCCCCGGAAGTCGTGTTTCCGCTGGATGCAGATGCGGAGAGAAAAGCTTCCAGCCTGGTCAAAGAACTGGGGCAGTTCGTAATCTTGACGCCTGGCGCTGGCTGGGGCGCAAAGCAGTGGCCCGTGGAGAGATACGGAGCGCTCGCCAGGGAACTCGCCCGGGACGGTTTGCGTTCCCTGGTGAATTTCGGCCCTGGAGAAAATCTACTAGCGGACGAGGTCGAGGCGGCGAGCAGCGGAACGGCGCGAAAGGTTTCGTGTTCAATCGCCGAATTGATCGCGCTCACTCGCCGCGCCCGCCTTCTGATCGGTGGCGATACCGGCCCATTGCACCTGGCAGCAGCGCTGAAGGTTCCGGTTGTGGCAATTTTCGGTCCGACAAATCCGGCTCGCAATGGCCCATTCGGAGCTCGCGCTATTGTGTTGCGCAGCGCAATCAGCTTAACCGATCATTCGCGCCATCGCCAACCCGAACAGGGATTGCTCGAAATTACGTCGCAAGAAGTGGCGGCAGCCGCGCGAACGCTACTGCACGAGTGCAGGTGAGGTTCATGTGAGTCCCGACAGGCCACAATCGGCACCGCGCCTTACCTGGTCGCGTATCGCCCGGCGCATCCGCGTACCACTCAGCTTCTTTGCGGCCATTGCTTATGTCTGGCTGGCGCGACCGTCGTGGATCTCGCTGGTCGCGGGCACTCTGGTGGTGCTTCCCGGCTTGCTTCTGCGTGGGCTTGCATCCGGTCACCTGCAAAAAGACAGGGAACTCGCCGTCAGTGGACCCTATGCTTACACTCGCAACCCGCTTTATCTGGGCTCACTCATAATGTCCGCAGGTTTCGCGCTGGCAGCGCGCAGTTGGTGGATCGTGGCGATTCTGCTCCTGATTTTCGTCTTGATTTATGCGCCCGTCATCGCAGGTGAGGAACGCTTTCTCAGCCAGACCTTTCCTGAATATACGCAGTACGCACGCTTAGTGCCGCGGATTCTGCCTCGCCTGACCGCTTACAGCAGCAAGAACAATGGATTTTCATCCGCCCGATACTGGAAGCACCGGGAATACCAGGCAACCGTCGGTTGCGTGGCTATGCTCGTTATCCTCATTTTGAAACTCGTCTTGACCTCACGTTAACCTCTGACAAGGCTTCGTCGTTCGGTCGCAACGAAACACCTGGATGTGCTTTTGAATCCCGCGAAGAAGCCGTGTGATACTCTGCCGAAGGGTTTCACAAGGGAAGCGGGACCACGTGTGCGTTTTTTTGCCTGCCATTACCGTTTGTTTGCCATTTTCTTGTTGGGGGCAATGTTCCCACAGCCAACTCTGTCGGGCCAACAAGGCTCGCCGACCGCCTCCGTCGGCCGGGCGCCGGCTCGAATCACGCCTCCTCAGGCAGACTATCGTTTTCCCGATGAGCAAAGCTACGTCTACACCGCAGAATGGCACATGATAACGGCAGGAACCGGCGTCGTCCGCATGGAGGTCGCGGGCAGCGAACGTAAGGTGATCGCAACCGCCGAATCCCAGGGAGTCGCCAACGTCCTCTTTCCCGTGCACGACCGCTTCGAAGCGAAATTTGATCCGCGCACTTTCTGCTCGACTTCGATTTTTAAGCACAGCGAAGAAGGCGCGCACAAACGTGAGACATCGATTCTGTTCGCTTATGCACGCAAGAAGAGCATCCTCGACGAAAAAAACCTGAAGACTGGTGAGACCAAGAAAGTGGAGAACGACCTTGAGGGATGCGCCACCGACGTGATCACCGGTTTCTATTATCTCCAGTCAATGCCATTGCAACCCGGCGCTGTCTATGAGTTCCCAATCAGCGACGGGAAGACCACCATCGTGCGGGCCACGGTCGAGAAACGCGAACAGGTTAAGGTCCCGGCTGGAACATTCTCTACAGTGCTGGTAACGGCTGAGGCCATATCGGGCCCACTGCAATCGAAAGGAAAAGTGTGGGCTTGGTATACAGACGATCCCAACCACACGCCCGTGCAGATGCGGTCCAAACTCGGGTGGGGCACGCTAATGTTCCGCCTGCAACGGATCGGGAAATAACAACTCATGAGGTTTCCGACTCCCCAAAAACGCAAACGGCCCGGCAAAGAGCCGAGCCATTCACGTTTTTTTTACATCCTCGTCGACTGCCACGATTCTCAGGCGGTCGCTGTGCTGTCCACAATCCAGTTCTGCGATTGCTTCTTCGGAATGATGTCGAGATAGGCAACCGCATAGTGGAATGCAACTGCCGCGGCCGTGACCGTCGCCAACGTTAATGAAAATTCCGTCCATTTGGGCACATAGTGGAAGCCGGAACTGCGCTCAAAGGCCGTTACCGAAACATTCAGCCGGTTGGTCATGAAACCCATCACCACCAGCGAACAAGTCAGATACAGATTCTGCGGGTTGCTGCGGATGGACTCGCGGCTCAGCAGAATGACGGGAGCGATCACAAACAATCCAATCTCCAGCCAGAACAGGAGCGATTCCTGACGCCAAAGGAACAGGTAGGCTGATCCGCCGTGCGTGAACAGGTCGATGCCCCGGAACAATGCGTATACATATAGCAGAGGTGCGATCACCTGGCTCATTTCGGTCAGAATTCTTGGATCAATCTTCGCGTTCATCGACCGGTTGCAAAGGTAAGCCACCATGATTGTGGCCGAAAGACCCGCCGGCACTGCCGAAAGGTAAAACAGCGTCGGCAGGTACTGGCTGTACCATAGCGGATCCAACTTGCCTTTCGTGAGCAGATAAAGCCCGCCAAGAAACGATTGGTGCAGCGACGAGAGCACGGCGCCGACCATCACCAGGCCAATCAGAATCTCGTGGTGCCACTTCAGGTAAGTCTCTCGCAAGGCCTTCCACGGAATGCGTTCGACCAGCGCGGGCGAGAACTCCAGGCTCAACACCGTCGTGTAGAGCATCACGCACCACGACACTTCGAACAGCACCGAGTGCCGATTCCACATCACGATCGGATGCCAGATTCTCCAGGGCAAGCCGAGTTCATACATCATCCCGATAACGACCGTCAGGTAACCAAGGAACGAGAGCAGCACCGCCACTCTCACAACGGGCCGGTACCGCTCGAACCCGAGCAGGTACACAGCGGCCGCAATGGCAAATCCGCCCGCCGAGATTCCAACCCCGCACAGCGTTCCCAGGCCTACCCACAAACCCCAGGGCTGCCCATCGGTAAGATTGGTGGACTGATGAAAGCCGAGCGCGAACCGCGCATAAGCGCCATAGCATCCGGCGGCCAGAATTACCGCTACGATCGTCCGCCACAGCGTGATCTTGGAAAGTAGTTTCGACATACTCAATTCCTTTCTGTGCTGCTGTTGCCGTTTTCCGAGGGTTGCTGCATTTCTGCCCATGCAACCTGTTTGCGCCGGTTCGTGATCCAATACAACCCTGCCAACAGGCTCCCGCCAACCAAAACCACGGTGGGCACATCACCCAGCGCATTGGCTGTCAACATGGGCATCGGTTGCGATGGCAGCGTTGCCATACCCAGCTTCTCGAATGGCACGTCGGAGATGAAGAACACCGAGGTGCCGCCGGCTTCCTCGCTCCCATAGATATGCTTGACGTATTTCGGGTCCAGCAGGATCCGCTTCTGCGCTTCTTCCAGAATCTCTTCCCGCCAGCCTACAATCGATGCCTGCACCGGGCACGCTTCCACGCAGGCCGGTTGCGCGCCTTTGACCTGCCGCGCGTAGCACATATCGCATTTCTTCACGAACGGCACCAGCTTCGACCATTCATAACGCGGCACGTTGAACGGGCAGGCCACGATGCAGTAGCGGCAGCCGATGCACTTTGACGCGTCATACGTAACCGGTCCGAGTTCCGTTTTCTTGAGCGCGCCCACCAGGCAAGCGGACGCGCAAGCCGGGTCCTGACAGTTCATGCACATCTTCCGGACATACCGGTCGCCATGGTCCTCGATCACCGTCAGCGCTGTGGGTGAAAGTTTCGCTTCTGTTTCTTTCGGGAAGCCGTGAATCTCCTTGCACGCCTGCTCGCAGCTCCGGCACCCGATGCATTTCGTGATGTCCACCAGGATTGCTTTTGTCCTTGTATTTTCCATTGTCTTTCTCCTCGTCCTCTACGCGGCGCCGGTCAGTTCAGGAAGAACTCCTTGATCAGTTTCTGGCGGAGTTTCGGCTCCAACTGCGGCAGAACTTCTTTGAGTGGTTGGCCGCCGTCCTGTGCCATTGCCGGGTTCATACCAGCGAAGGCTTCATTCAGGCGCGATACGCTATAGTGCATCCACGGACCAACCATTGGCCCCTGCAGCAGGTTCCTTTGATTCGTTTTCAGATCGGGCGAACGTAGCACGGCAATCCATCCGTCCTTGTAGGGATCGCTCGTGGCGAGCGAGGGATTCTTGACAAGATCGTCATTCACCGCCATGACTACGCCTTCCACCGGAGACAACAACTCAAACGACGCTCCGCCGGAGTGGATGGTGACAAGACGCTGCCCTTGCCGAATCCAGCGGCTGGGATCAGCGACTTCGATGCGATCGATGGTTCCGACCAAATCGGCGGCAAACTTGTCCAGCCCAATCCGTGCATCATCGCCAGTCTCTCGGACAACCCAGGTGTGTCCCGGATGGAAGCTGTAGCCCTGCGGAATCGCAAAGCCTGCTTCTTTGGCCATAACGGGCGCTTTTGGACGAACGCTCACTTTTGCTCCTGCAGGCACTTGCTGCGGAACGTTGAAGTAGAAATAGTTGACGCCGATGATGATCAGGAACGTCAGCAGCACGAATAGTATGGACATGACATTCTCCCGGCTCGGTGCAATGACCACTCTGTGCACCGATTGCCGTCCTTAACTAATGCACGTTGATGGCTAATCGGTTCGGCGGGTAGCAGCCCTGTGGTTGCAACAGGTTGCAGCGATGGCTGCTTTCAAGCTCGGGCCCGGGAGCGTTGCATAATGCAGATCGCTCATGCATTTTGCAGGGGTACGCTAAAGACCAATGGTCACTCGGGCACAGTTTCTCTCTTTAGCCTGCGCAACAAGGATGTGGGATGAATGCCGAGGATTTTTGCGGCTTGCGTTTTGTTGTTTCCGGTCGCAGCCAGCACTTTCTGGATGTAACCTTCCTCGAGCGCGCGAAGGGTTACCAGCGGTTCCCCGCCGGAAGCGTCTTCTCCGGCGAGTGGTGTTTCCAAAGGGGGTGGAACTTCGGCATTGCGGATTTCTTCCGGCAGGGAGAAAGCTTCTATATCGCCCTCTGGCGCCAGAATCATGGTCCTCTCAATGACGTTTTTCAGTTCACGAATATTTCCGGGCCACCCGTACCGGACCAGTAGTTCGGCAGCCTCAGGTGTAAAGCCCAAAAAATTCTTTTTCAGTTCCTGATTGAACCATCCCATCAGGTCCAAGGCGAGAGGCAGTATGTCCTCTTTCCTTTCTCGCAATGGGGGTATAAAGAGCGGCACGACATTGAGCCGGTAAAAGAGATCTTCCCGAAACCGGCCTTGCGCCACCACTTCCTTCAGATTCGCGTTGGTAGCCGCAATCAGCCGTACGTCCACTTTGATCGCCTTTGTGCCGCCCAGGCGCATGAAGGTGCTTTCTTCCAAAACGCGCAGTAGCTTGGCCTGTACACTGGCCGACATATTTCCAATTTCATCGAGAAACAAAGTACCACCGTGAGCGCGTTCGAGGAGACCTTCCTTGCGGCGGCGAGCGTCGGTAAAGGCGCCGGGTTCGAATCCGAACAGCTCGCTTTCTAGCAGGGCGTCCGGCAAAGTGGCGCAATTCAATTCCAGCAGCGGCTGATTCGCGCGCGGGCTCGCATAGTGAACAGCGCGTGCCAGCACGCCCTTCCCGGTTCCGCTCTCGCCCAGAATCAGAATCGTCGTGTGGTCGGTCTCGGCTGCTTTGCGGGCCATTTCCAGCACTTCCCGCATCGCGGGATTCAGCGTCACGATCCGGCCGAAGTCGTACTGCCCCTTTGCCGTCTCCACGGTATCGCGCACGCGGACCCGCAACGACAGCACTTCCGATGCACGCCGGAGGTTTGCGGTAAGGTCGGCCAGATGAAATGGCTTAATGAGATAGTCGAAGGCGCCGAGTTTCATGGCCTCCACGGCACGATCCACCATGTGGTAGGCGCTCATCATCACGACCACGCTGGCGGGATCCGACGCTTTGATTTGCCGCAACACTTCCACCCCATCGATTCCCGGCAGCACAATGTCGAGCAGGATAAGGTCAGGCTTCTCTGCTTCGAAGACTCTCAACGCTTCTTCGCCCGACCCCGCCGTAAACACTTCGAATCCTTCCGTGGTCAGTCCACGACTGATAGTACGCAGGGTCAGGGATTCATCGTCTACAACCAGCACTGAGTTGGGCATCGCTATTGGATGATGACCTCCTGGCTGTCATTCTCCCGGGTATCGACCCTGCGGAGAGGAAGCGTAATCGTCACCGTCGTTCCCTGGTGGGGCGCACTCTCGATCTGGATCTCCCCGTCATGGCTGCGAACATAGGTCTGCGTGATACTGAGGCCGAGGCCCGTTCCCTTGCCACGCTTGGTGGTAAAAAACGGCTCGAAAACGTGGGGGAGCACCTCGGGTTGAATTCCGCACCCCGTATCAATCACCTGGATCGCCACTGTTTCGCCGGTGGCCGATGGGCTGGCGGACACCGTGATCCGGCCTCCCTCCGCAGTGGCTTGTGCGGCATTTAGAAGAAGGTTCATGAGGATTTGTGAGAGTTGGTTGGCATCCACGCGAATCGCCGGAAGGTCGGCCGGTACGCGGCTCTCCAGAATCCGGCCGCGGAGCATCGGTTGGTGCTCGAGGAAGGCCACCGTATCCGATACCAGGTGGTGCAAGTTGACCTTGCTCAGAAACAGGGGGCTGGGGCGAGCGTAATTCATTAGGCTGCGGAGCGTAACCGAGATGCGGCGCGCACACTCGATGCATTGTTCGATCTCGTCGCGCTCCTCTCCCTGGGCGTCGCTCAACTCAAGTTCAAGATGGGAGAGGATTCCGAGCAGCGGGTTATTGATTTCGTGAGCCGCGCCCAGCGCCAACTGCGACAAGGCAGCATATTTTTCATATTCTGCCAGGCGCGCCTCAAACTGGCTCTTCTGCTTGTTGAGCTTGCCTTCTTCCGCGAAACGGCGGAACAACTCCTGCATCGCGGTATCTCGCTCGCGTTCCAGGTGCTTGATCATGGCCTGGGCTTGCTCCAGTTTGGCCACGATGGCTGCCCGTTCCCGACGGGCTAGCCTCCAGAACGCGATCATCAGCGTCAACGCAGCTAATACAAGCGGAAACAGATACGCAATCAAATGGTCTGAGGCCCTCCCTCCCGGCGAGGATCCAGGAATGCGCGGATCAACCTACTCATCCACTTTCAATTATGTCCCCTCCCTTCTCGAGATGCCGTGACTGGAATCACCACAAGGCAGCCTCTACGTCACCAACTCGCCCTGGACGCAAACCGAGGCAAATACCGGCAATTTAGAGGATCAACAGCTTGATTTTGCCCGCGACGTTTGGGAGCAAGCTTTGGAAGGGCGACGATGGGCGGGGACCTACTGCAAGCGAAAGCGTTCGTTTATCAATCGTTGGAGGCGGGGGCGATAGATCAAGTCATAGGCGAGCTCTTTATCCGGGAACATGTTTAGCGCCGCACGCCTGGCGTTCGCAACCATCTCGGCAGCTTCTTCAACCGTGAGGCCGGGGTCCTGACTGATCACCGACATCACCATGCTCATCATCACCTGCAGTCGGCGCAACCGGCGGCTTTCCTCGACCCGTTCATTGTCCTCGCCCCGCTGGACGTCCATACGGTCCCCTGAATCTTGCTCTTTAATTCCCACAC
>Ga0335080_10000114_pt1 | contig 69023 bp, 54 predicted proteins | sample Lox_Sample_34_FD_206720 | JGI IMG/M metagenome (GOLD analysis project Ga0335080, IMG submission 206720) | Soil microbial communities from Loxahatchee National Wildlife Refuge, Florida, United States - Lox_Sample_3.4 | ecosystem: Environmental > Terrestrial > Soil > Wetlands | place: USA... | reverse complement strand
CGCGCAGCGATGACACGGTGGTGGAGAACGCATTCGTGCCCGATCAGTACGTAGTCCGCGTGATCCCCCCGGGCGCGGCGGGTATCGATGCCTTCATTCTCTCCATTTTCGCCTGGGCGCTCATGGGATTCGCGAACGTCTATTACGGGCTTGCCCGGCGCGCGCTGGAGCATGCCATCACGTCTGCGAAAGGCAAGACCTCGATCGCCTTGACCCGCTCCATGGCGTATCACCCGGAGGTCCAGCACGCGATTGCCGACATGGTGATCGAACTGGAGTCGATCGGACCACACCTCGACACGATCGCCCGCGAGTGGTCGCAGGGGGTCGACCATGGCGCGCAATGGCCGCTGAAAGTCTTCTGCGCCAAGTATCGCGCTGTCGAGGGTGCCTGGCGCGTGGTGGATCTGGGGCTGGAAGTCTGCGGAGGCGGCGGGATCTTCCGTTCGCAGGGGTATGAACGCCTGGTGCGTGATGCGCGCCTCGGCCGAATTCATCCGGCGAATTCGTTCCTGACGCACGAAGTGGTTGCCAAGACGGCCTTGGGAATCAGCCTGGACGAGCAGCCACGTTGGGGCTAGCTCCTGATTTACTCTCCCCCTGGCGGACGAGGGAGCGGTGGTTTACGCTCCCTCCTTTACTTTCAATGACTTACCTCCATACAATCCCATCTTTAACCGCTAAACCCCGATTTTGCACCGTTCGTTGGGATGTTCATTGGGATTTCCATGCCTTCCAATAGGATAGGCCTAGATTAAACCCAGGAAACTTGTATCGATTTCAGGGCGCTTTTTCCCGCGCCTTAGCGGTTTTCTGGAAGCTGCTGTGTAGGGTGATTGGGTTTCTCAGGTTCATCCGAAGCGAGGCCAGAGTTTCAGGTAGTCGAAGGGACAGGCCTAGTCAGTTGACGTTGATGCCTATCCTGATGAAGCAAGAAGCCGAACGCCGGAAGTGGGCTAAGAGCTAAAAGCTAAAAAGCCAGGAGCGAAGAGCTATCATGCGCAAGCCGATTAAGTACGTTGAGAAGGTCGCAGTCGCCGCCGCGAAGGGCGCGTGGGTGGTCTATGATCGCCTGAACCGCATCAACCCCAATCCCTCGCCTACGCCAAAGTGGTCCGACAAGCCGCTGCTCAAGTCGTACGAAAAGTCCAAGCCGCCGCTGGGCTGGCCCCGCACCACCGACTCCCTCTGCCCGAAGTGCGTACCGGAAATCCGGCAGCAGATTCTCGACGGCCACCTTCCCCACGAAGTGCTGATGAACGAGAAGGTCGGCGAGATCAAAGCGCAGATCATCGAGCGCGACGGCAAGATCCTGATGGTCAAGGATTGCCCCAAACACGGCCACTTCGAAGACATCATGTCGATGGACACCGAGTTCTCGAAACACCTCGAGGACGTCTTCCCCGGCCGCGACATCCGTGCGCACAATGACGAGCACCTGCATCATCATGGCTCATCGACCGTGAAATATGGCCGCGGCGCCGTGCTCACCATCGATCTGACCAACCGCTGCAACATGATGTGCGATCCCTGCTTCATGGACGCCAATCAGGTCGGCTTCGTCCACGAACTGACGTGGGAAGAAATCAAGACAATGCTCGACAACGCCGCCACCATCAAGCCAAGGCGGCAGATGAGCGTGCAGTTCTCCGGCGGCGAGCCGACGTTGTCGCCGTACTTCCTCGATGCGATTCGCTACTCGCGCAAGGTGGGATACAACTCCGTCCAGGCCGCGACCAATGGCATCGAATTCGCGAAGAGCTTCGAATTCGCGCAGCAGGCGGTTGACGCCGGTCTGCGCTATGCCTACCTGCAGTTCGACGGCATCGGGAACGCCGCCAACGCTCACCGCATGGTCGGCAACCTGTTCGACGTAAAGCTGAAAGCAATCGAGAATCTGCACAAGGCGGGATGCGAAATCGTCCCTGTCATCACGATCGTGAATGGCATCAACAACGAGCAGGTCGGACGCATCGTCAAGTTCGCGCTCGACAATCCCAAGACGATCAGCTTCCTCAGCTTCCAGCCGGTCAGCTTCACCGGCCGCGACGAGGCCGTCACTGACGACCGCCGTCACGCGCAGCGCTACACGCTCTCGCACCTGGCACACGACGTGAAGAATCAGACCGGTCTCGGCGAACCCGCCCGCGACTGGTTCCCCATCAGCTTCATGGGGACGTTCAGCGACTGGGCCGACCTGATGCATGCCCAGGACGCCAAGAACGACTGGGGTCAGCTCAGTTGCGGTTGCCATCCCAATTGCGGAACCGGCATGGCCGTCATGATCGACAAAGAAACAAAGGAAGCTGTGCCTGTCACTGCTTTCCTGCATGGCGACCAGTTGGCCAAGGACATCGCAAGAGTGAATGATGCCGCTCGCGGCAAGTTCCTCACCGGACTCGGCATGGCGCTGTGCCTGATGAAGAACTACGATCCGTACCAGTCGCCCACGCACTTCAAGCTGATGGATCTGCTGAAGAAGTTCGACAAGAACTACAACGTGACCGGACGCAACTACGGCAAGGTCGGCGCGGACCGCACCATCGACGACGTCATGAAGCGCCGTACCGCCGATCGCTGGAACTTCCTGTTTATCGCAGGCATGTGGTTCCAGGATCTCTTCAACTACGACTTCCGGCGCACGGAGCAGTGCATCATTCCGTATGCGACGCAGGAAGGCGAAATTTCTTTCTGCGCATATAACACCGGCGTGGGATGGCGGAACATTATCGAGAAGATGCACATGACGGCCACGCTCACCAAGTGGTACGAAGAGCACGGACGGCATGAGATCTTCGCCGGCGGCAAGAAAGTGAAGATGGAAGAGCAGCATGTCGACTATCTGAGGCTGCGCGAAGAGATCGTCACCAACGAACTGCAGACCGATCTCGACAAGCTGGGCATCGCCAAGACGGCACGCGAAGAAAAGAAGCGCGCCCGCGACGCGAAAGCTGCCGAGGCGCGTGGTCCGCAGAAGAACGATGAAGCCTACAACGCTCGCATGGCCGCTCTCTATCGCGAAGTCGTGCTGAAAGAGAAGCCGGCGCAGTCAGAGGGCGGTTTCATTCCGCTCGGCGCGCTGTCGAAGCCAAACGGCAACGGCCACGCACCCGAAGTGACAAAAGAAGAGGCCGAGCCGGTAGCCGGGGACTAGGACCTTAGGCGTCAGCAAGAAAAAGGGCCGCCGAAAGGCGGCCCTTGTTATTTTCTGCTGACTTCTAAAGATCCGGTTGCCCCACCCTAGTCGCGTTCTTTGCGACAGGGTGGGCCTGACCACAACTCTATTTCCTCCCAAACACTTCTTTCAGCAGCGCCGTGGTCTGCGCGGCCGGGTTCTTGCGAATCTTCTTCTCTTCTTGTCCCAACATATAAAACAAGCCATCCAAAGTTTTGCCAACCACATACTTATCGAGGTCGAACTCCTGGGCGATCATGTTGCCGCCCGGCGCTGACTTGATGACCCGATCGTATTGCTGCACGACCCCGACTTTCTCCATCGACTGATGCACGATTGGAGAGAACGCCGTGGTCAGATCGGCGGAGCTGGTGCGCTTAAAGTACTCGGTGGCGGCAGTGTCGTTGCCGGTAAGGATGTGCCGAGCATCGTCGAAGGTCATTTTCTTTAACGCAGCCAGAAAGATCAGCTTGGCTTTAGGAGTCGCCTGCTCGGCAGCGCGGTTCATGCCGACTTCAAGTTCATCGACCTTGCTGCCCATCCCCAGCATGCGCATGCCGCGGCCCACAGTCTCAAGTTTGGGAGGCAGAGCGATCTTGATGGCTTCGTTCTTCAGGAATCCGTCAGGCTTACCGGTGAGCGCGACGGCCTTGGAGGTGCTGAACTGCAGGGCCTGTTTGAGTCCGGCGACGATTTTGTCGTCGCTAAGGCTGGAGGTATCGCGTTTGTTGAGGGCCTCGTCGGCTTTCTTGAGGATGTCGTCTAGCTGCGCGACGGCGGTGTGGCACAGGCAGAGCACCAAGGCCGAGATCAGCAAAGGAGAGCGCATGAGAGTATCCCTCGTTGAGTGACCGATGATTCTAGCGCAGGCCGGCAGGAAGCGAATGTACAAGATTGTGACAATTGCCTGACATTTCGTTGACGTTGTCCGCGCTAAGATTCGCGGTGCTGGCCAGAGAATTGTGACCTGGGTGCACAAGAGCACCAGCACGCCCCTGCCCCTGGACCGGCCTTTAAAGGAGATTCCCTATGCGGCACCGTCGCATGCACGCTTTCACGATCGCTTTGGGCTTGGCACTGGTCTTGGTTTCCAGCGCAGCCATGGCGCAATACCAACTTACGAATCTGTCGTCAAACCAAGTGAAGTGGGCCCACCATCTCGATCCCCTGCTAGTCAATGGATGGGGGCTTGTGCATGGGCCAGGGTCACCTTGGTGGGTCGCGGATGAGACTTCCGGGTGGTCGACACTCTATGACGGAGCCGGAAACACAATTCCGCTAAAGGTCGTGGTTCCAACCGTAGGGAATGGGCCGAGCTCGCCGCAAGGGTTGAACGGGCCAGGATCTCCTACCGGGATCGTATTCAACGGTTCGTCCGATTTTCAGGTCGGAGGATTCCCGGCGAGATTTCTGTTTGCAACGCTGGATGGGACCATCAGCGGATGGGCGCCGCAAGCGAACCTCAATCAGGCGATGATTGCGCCGTTGCAGAATCAGCCGACGGGCGCAAGCTATACCGGTCTGGCGATCACGAACAAGGCTTCGGGGAATTTCCTGTACGCGGCGGACATCGCAAATAGCCAGGTTGAGATTTTCGACTCAAACTTCAACTTCGTGAGTGCATTCACGGACCCGACCCTTCCGGCGGGCGTTGCGCCGTTTGGAGTACGGGACATCAACGGTATCGTGTACGTAACGTTTGCCCCTGTAGACGAGAGTGCCAATGGGTGGGTGGAGATCTTTCGGGAAGACGGAACGCCGATCAGCCCCGGCAAGCCGCTGATCAAAGGAGGTCCGCTGAATCAGCCGTGGGGCATTGCGGCCGCGCCGAGTAACTTCGGGCCTCTGAGCAATACGCTGCTGATCGCGAATAACACAAACGCAGCGAAAATCAATGCCTTTGATCCGTTCACCGGCAAGTTCGTTGGAACCGTGAAAGATATGAACGGGAAGGCGATCGTGATCGACCAGCTGTGGGGGATCGATTTCGGCGACGGGCTGGGAAAGAATGGAGCAGCCAACCAGCTTTACTTTGCCGCGGGACCAAGCGGGAATCTGGCGGGGACCTTTGGGAAGATTGTGTTCAAGCCGTAAGTTGGTCCGGTTGTGACGAGGCCGCTCGCGAGAGCGGCCTTTTTGTTTCTGGTCGCGCCCGGTAGACTACGCTGCTGCGGGGGTGCGGATGAAATCGACGATCGAGGCTTCTACCCGGAGAGAATTCCTGCAGAGCACAGCGATGCTCATGACGGCGGGCGTTACCAAACACGGAAGCTTCCCTCCGCGAAATGCGAGGCCGGCGGAATTGCCGTTTGCCGCCCATCAAGCGCAGCGCCGAAAAGAACTGTGGGGATTGCTGGGGGATCTACCGTGGCAGCACAAGCCCGGGCCGGCGAGACTCGTGACAAAGGAGGAGCACGACGGGTACACGCTGGAACGACTGGTGCTGGACCTGAACGGAATCGAGCCGGTTCCGGCATTGTTGCTGATTCCGCATAAACGACATACGCGGGCTCCGGGAATGCTGTACATCCATTGGCACGGCGGGATGTACGACCTAGGGAAAGAGCAGCTTTGGAAGGGAGTCGCCGCCCAGCCAGCATATGCGCCCGTTTGCGCCGAGAAGGGAATTGTCACGCTCGCGATCGATAGCTGGTGTTTTGGAGAGCGCAAGCAAGTTGCTGACGGCGGACAAGGCGAGCAGGACGCATTCAAGCTGATTCTGTGGAACGGCCGCGTCTTGTACGGCATGATGATGTTCGACGAATTCCGCGCGATGGACTATCTGGCCAGCCGTCCGGAGGTAGACGCCGAGAAGTTGGGCGTCACCGGAATGTCGATGGGATCGACAAAGGCATGGTGGCTGGCGGCGCTTGATCCGCGAGTGAAGGTCTGCATGGACGTTTGTTGTCTCACTGACTACGAGGAGTTGATTAAGACACACGGGCTCAAGGAGCACGGGATTTACTACTACGTGCCTTCGCTGTTGAAACATTTTCAGACCGCCGAGATTAATGAGTTGATCGTGCCGCGTGCGCATTTGAGCGTGAACGGCCGCCGCGATCCGCTCACACCTCCGTCTGGGGTGGAGAAGATCCGCGATTCTCTGCTGCCGCTTTATCGCGAGCACGGGAAAGAGTCGGACTGCAGGATTGAACTCTTTGACTGTGCGCATGTGGAACTTCCGGAGATGCGAAAACTCGTTCTGGAGTGGATGGACCGATTGCTGGTCTAGAGAATACGGATGCCGCGCCACGTGCTCTCGTCAGTGAAGGGCCGCTCATGAGTGCGGCCTTTGCGGTTGCGATGAATCCTGGGGCACAGCCGTAGCATCAAGCTCTCCGGAGGCAGTGGAATTCTTCATGGCACACGTATTCATCACAGGGTCATCGGATGGACTGGGCAAGATGGCCGCTCAGTTGCTGGTTGAACAAGGGCACCAGGTCGTACTGCATGCCCGGAATGAAGCTCGAGGGAAAGAAGCGCTGGCGAGCGTGCCGGGCGCGAAATCGGTGGTCATCGGAGACTTATCGAGCGTGCGTGAAACCCGGAGCGTCGCGGAGCAGGTCAACGCTTTGGGTGATTTCGATGCCGTGATTCATAACGCCGGCGTCGGGTATCGGGAACCTCAGCGGATTGCCACGGAAGATGGGCTGCCGCATGTGTTTGCCGTCAACACGTTGGCGCCCTACATTCTGACGGCGCTGATTCGCAAGCCGAAACGACTGGTCTATCTGAGTTCCGGACTGCATCAGCAAGGGGATGCCAGTCTGCAGGATCTGGCGTGGACGCAGCGTCCCTGGCGTGGACAGCAAGCCTATTCCGACACCAAGCTGCATGATGTGATCCTGGCCTTCGCGGTGGCGAGACTCTGGCCGGATGTTCTGTCGAACGCTCTCGAACCCGGCTGGGTAGCCACCAGGATGGGCGGGTCTTCGGCCACCGATGATCTCGATCAGGGACATCGCACGCAGGTGTGGCTGGCCGTCAGCGATGACCCGGGAGCCAAGGTAACCGGAGAGTATTTCTATCACTTGCGTCAACGCGCTGCAAAAGCGTCGGCTCGCAACGAAGAAGTGCAAAGGAAATTGTTGCAGGCTTGCAAGGAGTTTTCCGCAGTGGAGTTGCCGCTCTCCGAGCGCCATTCGCACGTGTCGAGTGTGTTACAGTAAAAGTTTGTGGGCGCGTAGCTCAGTTGGCAGAGCAATGCCCTTTTAAGGCATGGGTCGCAGGTTCGAATCCTGCCGCGCTCACCATCGAAAACAAAGCCATCATGGCCCTCTTCATGAGGGCCATTCGTTTTGCGGTTTCCTGTATATTTCTGGCGTGTCGAAGAAAAGAGTCTGGGCTTTCCTCCTGCTCCTTATTTTTGCGCTGCCAATCGCGCAGGCGCAATCCTACAAATACTTCCGGCTGGGAAATCCGAATGATGTGCAGACCAAGCCTTCCGCAGGCATTGCCATGATGGGCGGAGGCAGTGATCTGGATGAAGGCTTCCGCTGGCTGTGCAACAAAGGGAATGGTGGCGACTTTCTGGTGCTTCGCGCACGGGGCGACGACGATTACAACTCGTATGTGAAGGATCTGTGCAAGGCGAATTCGATTGCAACGTTGATCATTCCCGATCGTGCGGCGGCAGAAGATCCCGCCGTGGCCGCCATCATCCGGAAGGCCGAGGTGATTTTCATCGCAGGTGGCGATCAGGCGAACTACATCCGCGGATGGAAGGGAACTCCTGTCCAGCAGGCGATCAACGAAGGGATTGCTGCCGGAAAGGCGATTGGCGGCACCAGCGCCGGATTGGCGGTGCAAGGCGAGTTCGCTTACGGGGCTCTCGGCGACAAGCCGGACGACAAAGCTCTTACGTCGAAAGAAGTTCTGGAGGATCCGTACATCGAGCGCGTTACGGTGGAACACGACTTCCTGAAAATTCCTCTGCTCGCCAATCTGATCACGGATTCGCATTTTGCCAAACGCGATCGCATGGGACGTTCGCTGGGATTTCTGGCTCGCATTCTGAAAGATGGGTGGAGTTCGTCGCCCCGCGAGATTGCTATCGACGAGAAATCCGCAGTGCTGGTCGAGGCGGACGGCAAGGCGACCGTCATCGGACCGGGCAAGGGAGCCTACTTCATGAAGCCGTCCCGCGCGCCGGACGTCTGCGAGAAAGGGATGCCGCTGAGTTTCAGCAGTATCGATGTCTATCGTGCCACCAAAGGCGGGCATTTCGACTTGATCGTGTGGAAGGGTGACGGCGGAGTCGCATATGAACTGTCGGTGGAAAAGGGCACGGTGAAGAGCACGCAGTCGAAGTCAGAGATTTACTGAGCGCCCATTCCGGCTGGCTCGGCAGCCAGTCCCGGCATTCTCATGAGCACAAGGAACCCGTGAGCCGGTCTTTTGAAATCGGCTCGATCCTCCAAGCATGAAGCGACGTGAGCTTCGCATCGCCTTCAAGTTTTACTCGCAACGGACCCGAGGGAATATTGTAGACGCGCGCAGTCAGGACAACGGTTTCGTTCGCAAAGACCTCGAGCATTGATCCGTCGAGGTACATATGAAGGCGAACCGGAGACCCGGCATCCCAGGGAATCGGCGCTGCAACCGTATTTACTCGAAGTTCGCGGCTCCCCGATTGTTTCGAGCACGAGATCGAAACAAAGTCCCCGATGTCGGAGTACAGGCGCAGGCTAAAATCGTCCGCTTTTGGCCGAATCTCCAGATCCAGTTCGGCGGCGAGATCCTTGATCCGGATTGAGTCGAGCACATGCTCACACCCTGAACAGTCTGCACCATCGGCCTCAGCTTCAACGGGATCTCGGCGAAGCGTGCGGACCGCCGCCGCCACCTCGGTGTGCAATTCGTTCTTCGCGGTCAGGGATAGAACTCGCGGCAACGCCATTGCGCCGGACCATCCGGCCGCGAGCATGTCGCTTTCTATACGAGTCTCGGGAATCCATCCCCAAAGGATGCGCTGGCCCGCGACGTCGAGCATGGTCTTGGCAGCGTAATACGAGCCCCAGTCGACCACGCCTTCTTTCTCCACGGTGAAGCGCTGGTTTTTGTATGTGCCGACTTTCCACCGCTCTTTGCCCATCGTCGAGATGAGCAGCACGTGCTTGTCGCCCAAGGGGAAGAAGTCAGGACATTCCCACATATCGCCAGTGTCGACCGGATTTGCGCCCGCGCTCTTGCTGGGAGAACTCTCCACCAGAGGATGCAGATACGTCCAGTTGCGAAGGTCCGTCGAGGTGTAAAGAAGGATCATGCCGCCCTTGCCGCGGACACCGGAACCCAGAACGAGCATCCAACGATCGTCCTCTCTCCACAGTGCGGGATCGCGAAATCCGGTGACTTCGAGTCCGGCGGGCGGAGCCGCGATGACGGGTTCAGGAAGCTTCTTCCACGTCCGAAGACTGTCGTCTTCCGCAACAGCCAGGCATTGGGTTTCACGCCAGGTGTGGACGCCATCACGAAGAGTCGCTTCGGCAGCGGAATGCGGAGGCGCTACGCCTGTATAGATGACAGTGGGCTTCCTGTTATGGAGAACAGCGCTGCCGCTGAAGACTCCATCCGAGTCGGGACCTCCGGGTGTTGGCGATAGGGCAATGGGCTCGTGTTGCCAGTAAACCATGTCGGGGCTGGTGGCATGCGCCCAGTTCATGTTGCCCCAAGTCGCGCCGAGCGGATTGTACTGATGAAACATGTGATAGCGGCCGCCGAAGTAGATAGGGCCGTTCGGGTCATTCATCCAGTTGTGCGCGGGTATGAGATGGAACTGCGGGCGCAGCGGATCCGAGGCCAGTTTGCTGCACAGAGCGGCGTCGCGATCCGAGCGACTCACGGCAGACATCAACTTGGGCGCGAGAAGTGCTGCCCCCGAGAGCTGGAGAAAGACCCGGCGAGAGATCGACATGAATCCACCTTGGCCTTGGCGAGAACCGATACAGCAAGCCGGACTCTTTAATACCATACGTCCATCGGTTCCGTGTTGGATATAATCGGAGAAAACATTCGACCGCTCATGGCGTCCCGATCTCGGCTTCAACATCGTTATTGGCTGATTCTGTTGTTCCTTCTGACTTCCCTGTGCGCCGTCGGACAGGCACCAACGCCTCCCGCAAAATCCCCGGAAAATGTGGCACTGCAACGCGGACAGGAAGCTTTGCAGAAGGGTGACATGCGGCTGGCGCAGACGGAGTTCGAAAAGGCCGTCCGATTGGCTCCGAAAGATGCTGCCGCGCAGTCGGCGCTCGCATGGGTATTGGCGCAACAAGGACAGCTGGACCCAGCTGTGAAGCATCTGCGCGCGGCCATTCTCGCAAAGCCAGAATTCGTGGAAGCACGACTGACCCTGGCCAACATCCTGGCACAGCTGGGAAGAGTGGATGAGAGCGAGCAGGAACTACGTGCTGCCGTAAAGGTCTCTCCCGATAACGCAGACGCGCACCGTGCGCTCGCGAGGATTCTCAGCACGAAGTCTGGCGACGAAGCTCTCGCCGAGATGCAGCGCGCCGTTGAGGTCGCGCCGAAGCGCGCCGATCTGCAGGACGATCTGGGAAATATTCTCGCGCAACGGAATCGGGATGCCGAGGCGATGACTGCATTTCAGGAGGCGGTACGCCTGCGCCCAGACTTCGAACTGGCGCACTTCCATCTTGGAGTGGAATATCTGCAGGCAGAGCAACTGGACAATGCAGCCAGCGAACTGGGGCAAGCACTTCAGTTGGCGCCTCGACACGCCGAAGCACACTACTATCTGGCGAAGACCCTGCTTGCCCAGTCCAAAAAGGCGGAGGCTCTGGCTGAGTTGCGACAGGCCGCCGTGCTTAAGCCGTCGTGGTTTGAGCTGCAAGTCGAACTGGGGATTGCCAGCCAGCGCTCCGGAGATACCGATGGTGCCATTGCAGCATTCAGTCAAGCGCTGAAGCTCCATCCCCAAGACGCCGAACTCTACAACGATCTGGGGCTTGCTCTCATCCAGAAGGGTGACGCGGAGGGATCCATCCCCCAATTCAAAGCGGCGGTACAACTCCGCCCACAGGATGCCGCATTCCGAGGCAATCTCGCGATCGCGTACATGCAGCTGACGGATTTCGATGCCGCGGCTACCGAGTTGGAAACAGCGGTCAAAGTGGCGCCCGCCGATGCCTCCCTGCACTACAATCTCGGGCTCACCTACAAGTTGAAAGACAAGCTCGATCAGGCCGTCACCGAATTCCAGGCAGCCATTCGGATCACTCCGGATCTCGCCGATGCGCGCTACGCATTGGGAGTTTTGTTCTGGCAGCGCGGCGAATTCGACAACGCCACGCAAGAACTCCAAAAGGCACTGGAAACGAAGCCGGACTACGCGGAGGCGCATTACACCCTGGGAACGGTCTACAAGCAGCAGGGGAAACTTGCGGAATCGGCGACAGAACTGAAAGATGCCATTCGTCTGCAGCCGGAATTTGCCGGCGCCCATACGACACTGGCCGGCGTTCTCCGGCAGTTGGGCGACAGCGAAGGCGCGGCCGCCGAAGCCAAAGAGGGCGCACGCATTTCAGCCCTGGTAAACAATCTGCAGGCCGCGACCGTGTCGACAAACTCCGGCAAGCGGCTCCTGGCTGCCGGCGACTTACAGGCCGCCATTGCGCAGTTCCGGTCGGCGATTCATTCCGAGCCGAAATATGCGGCCGCGCATTATCAACTGGGGCTTGCTCTGCAACAGAGTGGCCAGACAGAGGAAGCGAAGAAGGAATTCGAAAAGGCGGCGGAACTGAATCCGCAGCTTACGCCCCCCACAAAACGATAGCAACAGCTCTAGTTGTCGCGCTTCCGCAGCGACACTAGTTCTGTCACCACCGGCACGCCGCGCGCGATCTTGACATGCAGCAATGCTTCGAAGGGCTTGAGGTCGGCAGGCTTCGATACATGCAGGCGCTGGAGAAGTTCCTTGATCGAATCCTCCCGGCAGACGTACTCAACCGCGGCTTGTGTCCCGAAGGTCGAATTCCCCGCAAGAATCAGGATGGAACGCGAAGGATCCAGACCTGGTAAAAGTGCGACGACCGCGTAATCATCCACCGTCGGCTGGTTCGCCGGTGTGGCGAGAAAGAACTCTGGCTCGCCCGTCTGAGGATGAACGTTCTCAACTCCCAAGTCTCCCTTGCGCGGGCCGGACTCCAGCCGCTTGAAGATGAATTCCTGAGTCCCAGGAATATCGAGCAGGGTCAAATTCTCGGAAGGAGATCCCACAAAGATCAGATCGCCACTCTTCCCGTCGTCCAGCGAAAAGAGCGCACCGCGTTTTACGCGCAGAGGACGATTCAGTAGTTGAAAGACCTGATCGAGTTGGTGGATCGCCAGCACCTCTCCGACGCCAGTGTAATGGTCGAGTATGAAGGCGCGCTTGTCGGAGGACGGATTGAAATAGTGCATCCCCGTTTCCGGGCGTCCGACAAAACTTCCGTTGCTGAACACCACCAGCGGTTCCTGGGGGCTGTTGACAAATCGGTTCCAGAAAAGGTGGTACGCCGCTGGGACCGGCTGGCTGACCGACGTTTGTGGACTACGTGACAATAGAAGCGCGCTCGTGGCCACTGAGACGGCAAGCAGGGTAGTCAGGATCCCAACTGCGAGAACCCATCCGCGGTTCGAAGGTCCGGCCGCGGTCTTCTTCTCTTTTTCTGGTTCGGGACTGCGCGGCGGTTCAGCCGCGACCGGCCCCGTCTTGCCCCGGTACTGAAAGGCCAGAACGTAGGAGCCCTTCGGGATTTCCACAAGAATCGGATCGCTGCCGCCTTCATGCGCGTAGTACTCAGCCAGCTTTACGCGCAGCCGACCGGCCTGCACCCGAACCGTGGAATCGCTCTGCGGATCGAAGCCCGCTGGGCGACCGAGAACTTCCGTCGCGATCTGGTACTCCTTCAGCGCAACTCCGGGGTGATCGAGCGAGTGTTCCGCCAGATAGCGCAACAGGCGACACAGGGATTCGGAAGAGTGAAGGCTATGGCTTTTTGTAAGTCTCTCTATTTGCTGGAAGCACTGGTCCCGCCCGAGCGCGAAACTGTGTGTTACGGCCATATCACCGGAGAAGTAACGAAGCGCTTATCTTACTGAAAATCTAGGGTTTTGTGTACGTAACAGTATCAGACCTAGTGAAACTTAAGCTACATAATTGTTTTGTATTACGACTGCACGTCATTCTGCCAGTGTCAGTACTGCATTTGTGGGGCAATACGTTTTTGCAAAAGTTCAGGAGGCAGTCCATGAGAAGGACTCTGTGGTTGGCAGTGGCGGTTTCAGTTCTTCTGTGCGGATTGATGGTAACGGGTGCCGCCGGGCAGGCAGTGTACGGCAGCATCCTGGGAACCGTCACCGATCCGTCGGGAGCGGCCGTCAACGGCGCAAAGGTTACCGCAACCAGCCAAACGAAGAATGTCTCGGTCGAAGCCACGACCAATGAGAGCGGCAATTACGCGATTACCCACCTGATTCCGGACGTTTACACCGTCCGAGTTCAGGGGCAGGGTTTCAAAGTCCTTGAATTCAAGGAAGTTCAAGTCTCCGCCGACGCGGGTTCGCGCGTGGACGGTCAATTCCAGGTCGGCGGCGCGTCGGAAACCATCGAAGTCACCAGCGAAGCTCCCCAGCTAAAGACTGACCGCGCAGACGTTGCCATCGAGCTTTCCTCCAAGCAGGTCAATGAGCTCCCCATCATCAATCGCAACTTCCAGAGTCTCGAACTTCTGACTCCGGGAACGCAGACGTTAACTGGTTGGTCGCACGCCGCTACGGAGAATCCGCAGGGCAGCATGCAGATCTTCGTCGACGGCCAGCACTTCAGCGGAACAGGTTATGGTCTGGATGGTACGGACAATCAGGACCCGATTCTCGGAATCATCATTATCAATCCGAGTCTAGACACCGTCACCGAAACCAAGATTGCAACCCAGAACTACGACGCCGAGTTCGGCAAAGCAACCGCCGGTATCATGACGGCCCAGACGAAATCGGGCACGAACCAGTTCCACGGGGCCGGATATTTCTACGATCTCGATCCGAAGGGCGCGGCGAAGGATCCTTTCTCGGGCAAGGCCGTGCCGAACAACTGGAAGCAGTTCGGCGGCGCTGTCGGTGGCCCGCTCATCAAGAACAAACTCTTCTTCTTTGGCGGATTTGAAGAGACCCGGCGCACCGCCGGCGTGGCGATGACGCTTTCGGTTCCCACGGATCTGGTGCGCAGCACGTGCTTGAACGCCGACAGCACAATCTGCGACCTGAGCGACTACTCGAATAACCCGGTTGGCGGCAACGGGCACATATTTAATCCATATGTGGCAATCGGCGGGCGCCCCGACTACACCTGCGTAGGTGGCGTCGGCGAGTGTCCGGTTAGCCCCGCGGGCCCTCTGACCACGCAGATCCCCAAGGCCGACTTGCAGTTGTGGGATCCTAACGGACTCGCCGAGAAGATACTCAACCTGCTGCCAGCCTCGAATTTTTCGGGCAATTCCAACCCAACTTTGAACAACTACGCTGCCAGCGGTTCCGGCAGCTTCAATGATTACCAGTACACAACGCGTGAAGACTACACCGTCAACCAAAAGCTGCAGATCTTCGGACGCTACAGCCATGCCCATTTCAAGCTCTCGGGCAATCCGGTTTTCGGCCCGGCAATCGGCGGCCCCGGCCTTGGATACCTCGGTCTGGCCGGTCAATCGGTAATCAACAACTACAGTCTGGCAGCGGGCTTCAACTACACCGTTGGCAACTCGATCCTTACGGACTTCCGTTTCGGTTACTTCCGCTACAACCCGCATTCGACCAAGTACGACCAGAACAACGCGACGGCTGCGGTCGATAATCTCGGACTTGTTGGCTACAACATTTCCGGCGACGCGACCACCAATGGCCTGCCGGAGTTGTACTTCAATCAGACGATCGGCAATGAATCCGGTGGCCAAGGCAACGGCATCGGTGAGGATTTGAACGTCGGCCGCTGCAACTGCCCTCTCATCGAGAAGGAGCAGGGCTACCAGTTTGCGAACAACTGGACGTTCATCAAGGGCAATCACCAACTCAAGGTCGGAGCGGACCTGAGGCATGCCATCAACTTGCGCGTGCCATCAGATGCGAATCGAACCGGCGAACTACGCTTCGATAGCGCCGGAACATCGGATGGTCTGGGCGGCGGAGGAATCGACATCGCCACGTTCCTGTTCGGCGAAGTCACCAGCTTCAACCGCTACGTGGGATCGTCGTTGGAACCGACCGACTCCGAAAGACAGAACCGATATTTCGTTTACGCGCAGGACACCTGGCGAGTGACTCACAAGTTGACTCTGAACTACGGCTTGCGCTGGGAGTTCTATGGTCCCGAATACACGAGTGGCGCCAATTCCGGCGGATACGCTGTTCTGCCCGAGGGCGTTATTCGCGTGGCAGGCGTTGGCGGCATCAGCAGCAACGGAAATACCTCAGCGAATTACAAGAACTTCGCACCTCGTATCGGCATCGCCTACCAGGTGAATCCGAAGACGGTGGTGCGGTTGGGCTATGGCCGCAGCTTCGACATCGGAGTGTTCGGATCGAACTTCGGACACACCGTGACCCAGAACCTGCCGGTTCTGGCGAATCAATCGCTCAACTCTCTGGCCGGCGACAACCGGACGGCGGCTTTCAATTTTGCTAATGTGTGCCTGCCCGAGACCGGCGGCTATGATCCGACGATCTGCGGACCCGCTGCCCCACAAACCGTATTTCCCGCAGTCCCCAGCAACGGGATACTGCCGTTGTGGGGTGTATGTTCGGATCCTGGTGCCGAAGTGGCAACATGCACGGGAAATGTTTCTCCGCACCTCAGACCCGACAAGGTGGTCGTGCCGACGGTAGACGCGTGGAATGCGACCTTGCAGCGGCAACTCACCAGCAAGACGAGCATCGAAGTTGGATACGTCGGAACCCATGGCGTCCACGTGTTCCGAGGAGACGGTCCGACATACAACGTCAACCAACCCACGATCGTCGGGTTTGGCACTCTGACTCGTGATCAGCGATCGCCTTACAACGGAGCGTTTTCGACTCCATACACCTTCCAGAGCGGTAACACCGTGAACGTTATTTGCTGCAGCGCGAATCAGAGTCTGGGCAATGCGGCGAACGACGGCACCAACTCCTACAACGCGTTTCAGGTGAAGTTGAATCAGCGCGCAGCGAAGGGTTTGACCTTCCTGGCGCACTATACCTATTCAAAGGCGTATGACAACGATGGAAGTTACGTCGCCGATTACAACGTTGCGTGGGGACGCGCTGATTTCAATCGGAACAGCGTTCTCGTTTTCGCTCCCAACTACGAACTCCCATTTGGCAAAGGTAAGCAGTTCCTCGGCAATGCCAGCCGCGCACTCGATCTGTTGGTGGGTGGATGGCAGATCAACGGAGCTCTCACCATCGGCAGCGGCTTGCCCTGGACGCCGAGCTATACGAATTGCGGCATCGATGAAGACACAGGGCCATGCCGGCCAAGCCTGAAGGGCAGTTTCCACACCGGGGTCAGCAAACAGGGCGGAACTGTTCGGTTCTTCACCCCTGAGACTGCGGTTTTGTGCGACGATGCGGCGGCTGCAGCCTGCTCGGCCGGAGTTGTCACGCAAGCCGGTCCTTGGTCAGCCCCGGGCGTCGGGAACTTCGGGAATATCCAGCGCAACTCGTTCAGCGGCCCTGGAGAATTCAAAACCGATATGTCGTTCTTCAAGACCTTCTCCATAACGGAACGCGTACATGCGCAGTTCCGCGGAGAGTTCTTCAACGTCTTCAACCACCCGGTCTACGCATTTAACGTGAACCAGACAGGAACTGGCACAGGTATCGACAATGCCTCTGCCGGCGTTATCACCTCGCTGGAGAGTGACGTTCCAATGCGTCAGTTCCAACTCGGCGTGAGGGTGGAGTTCTAACCTTCGCCGGTAACCCAACTTCATGGGGGAGCCAATTGGCTCCCCCAGTTTTCATGCTCTGGAACGCGGTTGGTTCCGGATTTTTCTACACGGCTGTTCGGAAACGTTTACGCTAGCGACGATCGGCGGAAAGTATGAAGAAGAGGGTCGTGGGGCTGGGTGAGGTGTTATGGGATCTTTTGCCGCAGGGAGCCTGCCTGGGTGGGGCGCCGGCGAACTTCGCCTACATCACTCGGCTCATGGGCGACCAGGGGATCGTCGCCAGCCGCATCGGGGAAGACTCCCGCGGACTGGAGGCTCTCCGCCGGCTGGAAGAGCTGGGCCTCGACATCGATCACGTACAAACGGACCGCGATCACCCAACCGGCACGGTAAACGTCGAGCTCGATGCCAACGGCCAAGCCAGGTTCGACATCAAGCATCCCGTGGCCTGGGATTTTCTCAACTGGACGGAAGACTGGGAGCGGCTGGCCAACACGGCCGACGCGGTCTGCTTTGGATCGCTGGCGCAACGCTCTCCCGATAGCCGCGCGACGATCCGGCGATTCGTCGAGGCGACCGGGCCATCCGCACTGAAAGTGTTTGACGTGAATCTCCGGCAGTCTTACTACTGCGCAGACGTGCTGCTGGAGTCAATGCGGGCGGCGGACATCGTGAAGGTGAACCATGAGGAACTCCCCAAGATCATGGCACTCGCCCAGTTGCCGCACAAAGACGAACTTTCGTCGGCGAAGCGGTTAAGCGAGGAGTACGAATTGCAGGTGGTTTGCGTCACCCGCGGAGCCCGCGGGAGCCTGCTCGTTCGCGGCAATGAAGTGAGCGAACATCCCGGGTTCAAAGTCCGGGTTGCGGACACGGTGGGCTCGGGTGACGCGTTTACCGCCGGCCTCGTCCATGAATACCTGTACGGCGCGCCGCTCAATCTCATGAATGAGGTCGCGAATCTGGTTGGGGCTTGGGTGGCGAGCGAGGTGGGCGCCATGCCGAGTCCGAAGCGAGGAGCGCTGGAATACTCTCTGGCCGAAATCCGCTGAGCCGCGGGACGGGCGCTCATCTTGCGAAATAGTACGAAAGATTGTGTTTTCTTTCGATATACTATGGTGCGTTGAGGCCACTATGATTCGCATAGTTCGTTCGTCCAGTTTCGTCCTTCCTACCATCGCCTTTCTTATCATCCTTGGAACATTGCTGAGTTGCACCAAGCCTGCTCCGCAGCCCAAACCGGCACCGAGCCGTCCATCCGACATTAAAGTAGAAGTCCGCGATGGCGGGCCGGCGGTCATCACTACCAGCGCGGCGGAGTTCCAGGTTCTGCCCTCCGGATTTCTGCAAGCCACGTTATTGAAGGACGGAAAGCGCCTGACGCTGGACGAACCCAACGTGGGCTCCACGGGCGGCAGCGATTCCATCATGCAAAAGAATAGAGAGCTGGACTTCGTCCCGGATTTCAGCCAGGCCAAGGTGTTGGAGGGAAGCGCCAAGCTAGGGCGCGGAAAACGCCTCGAGATCCCCTCGAAGCCACTGGCACCCACAGGCGTTGCCATTGAGCGCAATGTGGTGATCGAGGCATACGATGACTTTCCCGGCATCGCGCTGGTCAGCACGACGTACAAAAATGTAGGTACGAGTGAACTTCCGATCGACCAGGTGCTGATGCAAGAGCACCGCTTTAACGCACAGCTTGCGGATGGCAAGGCCCAACCTTACGACATGTGGTCGTTCCAGGGATCGAGCTATGACTGGGGCAAGGACGATGTGCAGAAGCTGACTCGAACCTCGTCGCAGCCGAACGTCATGGGTGAGGCCGTGAAAGGCGGCTACGGCGGCGGCATTCCCGTGGTAGCTTTCTGGACGGCGTCGGTCGGCGAAGCCATCGGGCACGTCGAGACCGTGCCGTGGTCTTTGTCGATCCCGGTCAAGGTGGAGTCGGATGGCCGGGTCAGCGCACAGCTCATGATTCCGGTGCACACCACCCTCCAGCCGGGGGAGAGCTACGCCACGCCCCGCAGCTTTGTCGCGGTCTACAGCGGAGATTTTTATGAACCACTCCGCCTGTGGTCGAGCGTACTGCAAAAAGAAGGATGGAACATCCCCAAGCCGTCGAACGAAGCCTACAGCGTGAGCTGGTGTGGCTGGGGATACGAGTTCAACGTCACCCCCAAGCAGATGCTGGGCACAGTTCCCAAGCTGAAGGAGATGGGAATCAAGTGGGCCACGCTGGATGATCGCTGGTTCGATACCTACGGCGATTGGAATCCCCGGAAAGAGACCTTCCCGGGAGACTCGATCAAACAAATGGTCGATGACTTCCACAAGCAGGGCATCTACGCGCAGTTGTGGTGGCTACCCCTCGGAGCCGAAGACGGGCAAGGGAAGTGGGAATCGCACAAGTACATTGTGTCGCAGGTGGCGAAGGACCATCCCGACTGGTTCATCCTCGACAAGAACGGCAAGCACGGTCGCATGACGCGAGATCTGGCCGCGCTCTGTCCGGCCGTGCCCGAGGTACAGACGTACTTCAAGCAGCTCACCGAAAAATTCATCCGCGACTGGGGATTCGACGGATCGAAACTCGACAACATCTACAGCGTGCCCGCGTGCTACAACCCGGCGCACCATCACAAATCGCCACAGGATTCGGTAAACGCGATGGCCGACGTCTACCGGATCATCTTTGAGACCTCACGAGCGCTGAAGCCGGAGAGCGTGACGCAAGCCTGTCCCTGCGGGACGACGCCATCGTTGGCTTGGCTGCCGTTTATCGATCAGGCCGTCACGGCCGATCCTGTCGGTGCGGTGCAAGTACGCCGCCGGACCAAAATGTACAAAGCACTGCTGGGTCCGCAGTCAGCCGTGTATGGAGATCATGTGGAGCTGTCGGAGATGTCGCGCGTCGGTGCCAATGGCTGGAGCGAGCACGGATCCGACTTCGCGTCGACCATCGGCACAGGCGGTGTGCCGGGCACGAAATTTGTCTGGCCGGATCCGGGTCCGAAATACAAGCCGGTCAATCTGACCAGCGCCAAGGAAGAGCACTGGAAGAAGTGGATCGGCCTCTATAACGAGAAGATGCTGTCGAAGGGGGAGTTCCGCGATCTTTATGTCTATGGCTACGACAATCCCGAAGCCTACGCGATCGAGAAGGACGGCAAGATGTACTACGCGTTCTTCACTGATTCGGGAAAGTCGTTCAAGGGAGAAGTCGAACTGCGCGGACTGAAACGTGGAGATTACAGCATTGTTGACTACGTTGACGGGAAGGATTTTGGGGGGATGCTTGTGTCTGGGAGCGCCGTTCCGAAGCTGAAGGTAGACTTCAAGGACCATCTGCTTTTAGAAGTGAAAATTGCCGGGCACCCGATCGACTAATTCGCATTCGCCGTGGGGCTCAAGCCGAGTCTCGAAGAAACTGCTCGCGATGAGCTACATCCCGAAAGGCTTCCGTGCCACCCGCTCGTGTGGTGCTGAGTGCTCCGGCGACATTTCCTTTTCGCAGGCACTCATCCAGGCTGGAGCCGCGAACCCATTCGTGGAGAAATCCGGCGTCGAAGCTGTCGCCGGCGCCGACACTGTCGACCGGCACAACTTCCTTCGATGCGGCCGTCAATCGTTCTGAGCCTTTCTGCGCGAGCGCGCCCTTGCGGCCCAGCTTCACGACTAGCAACGGAACCAGATGAGCAAGCTTGTTGATGGCCTCCTCAAGATCCTCGGTTCCTGCTGCCTTACACGCTTCACGTTCGTTGGGTAGGAATACGTCGACGTGCCTCAGAAGTTCGTGCAAGTTGCCTTCCCAGCGATCATCCGGGTCATCATTGGTGTCCAGCGAAATCGTGAGGCCCTTTGCCTTCAGATATTGAAACAGTTCTGCGACTCTGGGACGCAGGCCATTCTGCAGATAATAAGACGAGAAGTGAAAGTGACGTGAGTCCGAGAGATACTGGAGATCGAGATCATCCCAGCTCAGTTCGGCAATCGTTCCAGAATAAGTCAGAATGTTGCGCCACTGCTGTTGATGCAGGATCACCGTGAGTCCCGTGGTCGTTGCGCTGGGAACAATGCGAACTTTCGAAGTGTCGACCTTGCCTTCCGTCAACCTCTCGAGCGCGATGCGGCCAAGCGGATCGTCGCCAATGCGCGACTGAAATCCTACCCGGCAGCCAAGTACTGAAAGATTGTGCGCGACAATCGCGGACGATGAACCGAGCGTCAGCATCATCCGATCGGCGAGCAATTCGCGCTCGGGCAACAGCTGCTCGGGCAAACCGTAGAGAATAAGGTCGAGATTCAATTCGCCGGCGATAGTGACGTCAAAACGTGGCATGAGAATTCAAAAATTGATTTCAGATTGCAGATTTCAGAATGTTGATTGACACAAACTGTGCGGTATTGTCGTGGTCTGCAACCTGAGATCTGAAATCCTCAATCAGCAATCTCGATTCAGACCAGCGTGACTTCGATTCCCGCCTGTTTCAGGGCGCGCAGATCGGACTTCGGTACTCCGCGGTCAGATATCACTTCGTTTAAAGCCGAGGTCGCCGTAATCAGCGACAGGCTGCGGCGTCCGAACTTGCTCGAATCGCACACGGCAACCGTCTTTTTTGCGACCTCCACCATCACGCGGTTTACTTTCGCTTCCAGCAGGTTTGGCGTACTCAGCCCGAAGTGAACGTCAAACCCATCTACGCCGAGAAACAAAATGTCGGCGCTCAAACGCCGCAACGTTTCTTCCGCAATCGGACCGACCAGCGAGAATGAGTTCTTCCGCAACGTTCCGCCGGTAAGGATCACTTCGATCGCCGAGCCTGAGAGTTCCGCCGCTATGTTCACGGCGTTGGTGATGATGGTCAGATTCTGGAATTGCCGCAGGCTGCGCGCGATCGCCGTGGTCGTAGTGCCCGAGTCCAAAATAAGAACCTGGCCCTCCTTCACCTTGCTCACGGCGCATTCGGCTATCCGCAACTTTTCCTGATGGTGCAGTTTCTCTTTTTCGCGCAGCGTCGGATCTTCCAACGCACCTTCGCGCGAAGGCAGTGCGCCTCCGTGCGTGCGATGCACCAGTCCGTGCGCGTGGAGGATTTCCAGATCTTTGCGGATCGTGACCTGCGAAGTCTGGAACTGCTTGGAGAGCTCAGTGACGAGGACTCTTCCCTGATGATTCAGCTGATCGAGGATGGCGCGGCGTCGTTCTTCGTTGAGCACGGCGGTATTCGCTGCAAACCTTTCGCATCACGGCGGCTTTTGCAGCGCATTTCTTTTTATAGCGTTTTCTTTCGTTTGTCCAGAGGAAAGAAGTAGAACGGCGAGAGCGCGGACGACGTTACCTTGGCTTATACCTGTGGCCCGACCGGGGCAATTCAGGCCCCAGGAGTCAAGCTGTAAGCCTCTAATTTATAGCCAGTTGGGAACCTGCTGTGGTGATAACCAGTTCAATACCCTCCCCCAAAGTCCGATTGCCTCCAGAGGGTGGTCTTGACGTAATCTCATTTTGGGACGAAAGCAGTCGAAGTTTCGAAGGCTGACGATTTTTACGAAATCCGAAATCAGGAGCCCTGATTTGCCAGGAACGTTCGGCGAGGAGAAGTTCGTTCGGTCCCAGTCAGTCGTCGCGCGCGTCGTGGGCGGCGAGACACTGATCGTTCCCATCCGGGGCAATGTGGGGGACTTGGCGTCGATCTACAGTTTCAATGGAACGGGCACGCTCATTTGGAAACTGCTCGAGTCTCCAAAGACGGTTGCTCAGTTGGCTGCACGCGTCGCTGAGGCGTACGAAATCGATTCCGAGAAAGCCGAGAGCGACGTGGCGAACTTTGTGGGTGAGATGAAGGCTGTTGGTCTGGTCGAGGTCCCTGCGTCTGTGGCGATGGCGGGCGACTGAAACCAGTGGGGCGGGAAGGACTGCAAGGCAGCGGGCGCGTGATCTGAAGATAGAAAGATCGCGTCCGCTGCTTTCAGCATGGAGGGGGCGTGGAGCAGTTAAGCTACGGTGACTTCAGCGCAAGTCTGCATCAGCGCCATTCGGGCGAGCGCGTGCCATTGCAGGTCTCCATTGAGGTCACTCGCCGTTGTCCGCTTGAGTGCCTCCACTGCTACAACAACCTCCCCATGGGCGATCTCGATGCCAAGCATCGGGAATTGACCAAGGAAGAGCACTTCCGCGTGCTCGACGAGCTGGTCGACATGGGATGCTTCTGGCTACTCTATACCGGCGGCGAAATTTTTGCCCGCAAAGACTTCCTCGAAATTTACACCTACGCCAAGAAAAAAGGATTCCTGATCACGCTGTTCACCAACGGAACGCTGATCAATGAGCAGATCGCCGACTACCTGGCGGAATGGCCTCCGTTTGCCATCGAGATCACGCTCTACGGACGCACGCGTGAAACCTACGAGGCACTGACAGCCATTCCGGGATCGTATGACCGATGCCTGCGGGGAATCCGGTTGCTGAAAGAGCGCAAGCTGCCGCTGAAGTTGAAGACCGTGGCGACCAGCATTAACAAGCATGAAGTAATGGCGATGCGCCGCTTCGCGGAAGACGAATTGGGCGTCGAGTTCAAGGTGGATGGACAGATTAACCCGAGGATTGATTGCTCGCAGAGTCCACTGGCCGTGCGGCTTTCTCCCGAAGAGGCCGTGGCGCTGGATATGGCGACGCCAAAAGCCAAGGCCGAATACCTGAGGCTGGCAAAGCACGATCTCGATCGCCCGGCGAATCTCTCGCAACTCAACACCATGTATTTCTGTGGCGGCGGCATGAACTCGTTCGCACTCAACCCGTACGGCGAGATTGGAATCTGCGTCATTTCGCAGCAGGAGACATTTAGCGTCAGGGGCAAAGGTGTAAGGGCAGTTTGGGAGGAATCGCTTCTCCAATTGCGCAACCGAAAGCGTGTGCGGGTTACGAAATGCGTCCAGTGCCGGATTCAGTCTCTTTGTGGCATGTGTCCGGCAAACGGAGAGATGGAAAACGGCGACCGCGAGAGTCCGGTCGAGTTTCTGTGTCAGGTGGCGCATCTCCGCGCGGCGACGATCGGAGTGGAAGTGTCTCCGCACGGAGACTGCGATTTCTGTAATGGCGGCAACCGGCAAGACGAGATCGTGGAATCGGCCCGCCGGATCGCGAATCACGAAGTGGACGTCGAGAACTGGACAGGGCCGCAATCGGTGCTTCCAATTCTGGGCAATACTCCCGTAATTCAGGCCTGCGGAAGCTGCGGCCACTGAGTCGATGGCGCGAAACGGAGACGAAATGAATCACGAATCCAATCCGCAAGAGAGTAGCAAGAAGCAAGAGTACATGCCGCCCAGGATCGTGACCATCAGCCTGCGTCCGGAAGAGGCTGTACTGGGCCACTGCAAAAGCCCAACCGGCGGTGGGAACTCCACCTTTGGAAGCTGCCAGCCAATCGGAATCTGCAACAGCGTGGGTTCATGATCGGGTATGTGTGCTCCTGACCAAGTCGCGATACAGGAAGGATGCAGGGAGGTCGCCCCGCAGGAGTGCATCCACCAAAGAACCTTCCGGGTCGGCAATGTGTCGGTCCGGGTCGGGAGTTCCCGCGGAGCGGACGTTTCTCTCTCCCATCCGCTGAACCTGTTTTCCGTGGGCTCCGTAGATCCCGATATCCAGGTCGGAGTTGACTGGGTGGACGAGATCTCTCCGAGCGGCGTTCCGGTGTTTGATTCGGGCGCGACGTGGCGCCTCTTTGCATCAGATTGGGGCCTCTGCTTCGACTTTACAGCTCCGTATTTCGGAGACCAGCCTTACAGAAGACTGATATTGGACCATTGCCTGGGCCGGGCGACGATCCAGATGAATAGGCGGTGCTCTCCCCGGAGTTCTTTTCCCGGTGCAGCGCTTTCCTATCCCCTCGACGAACTCCTCATCATGCACCGCCTGACCCAGGAGAAAGCCATCGAGCTTCACAGCTCGGGAATCGTACGTCCGAATGGAGATGCCAATCTTTTTGTAGGCCATTCTGGCGCGGGAAAGAGCACCACGACCCGTCTCTGGACCGCGCGCGAGAATGTCGAGGTTCTGAGCGACGACCGGATCATTGTGAGGAGGGACGAGTTCGGGGTGAAAACTCCTTGCGAGGCCGTTTGTGGCACTAGCGAGCATGGGGTCCTTCGACTCCGAGATTGCTCCGCTTCGCGGACCAATCTCTCAGCTCAAGATGACAGAGGGAAAAATCGATCCAGACAGCGCATGCGGATGTACGGCACGCCTTGGCACGGCGAGGCCATGTATGCTTCGCCCAATAGCGCTCCTCTTTCCCGCATCTTTGTGCTGGAGCACGGGCATGGCAACGTCATTACACCCTTGACTCCCAGCCAGGCCGTCGCCGAATTGTTCGCTCGGAGTTTTGTGCCGTTTCACCGGCACGAATACGTCGAGTCCGCGCTGAGGTTCCTGGAAGAGCTCGTCGGTGCGGTCCCGGTGTACCGGTATGCGTTCGAGCCCGATCAGCGGGCGGTCGACAAGATCCTTCACTTCCATGATTGACTCCGGAGCCGACTCGAAGGTCTTTGCGGATTCGAAGCTCTTTGAAGAGGTTCTCCGTCCCTTGCTGGAGCAGGGCCTGAGCGTGCGTTTTCAGGCACGTGGAGCCAGCATGTCTCCCGCGATACGTGACGGCGAGGTGGTCGAAGTTACGCCCGTAATGGTTACCGAATTACGAAAGGACGATATCGTCTTAGCAAAATCTAAATATGGCTTCCGGCTGCACCGGATTGTCGTGGCTGACCCGGCGCGGGACCTCTTTATTACGCGCGGAGACTGCGGACAGGAAGACGATCCGGCGCTGAAGGCGGAACAGATCCTCGGCCTCGCTCGGGCCAAAGAAGTGCGGATAGGACGGAATATCGTGCAAGCTAGGTTCAGAGGTGTGGGTGGGTGGCTGCTGCGGTCCACGGCACGAGTGCAGTCCGTGTCCCGAACGTTGTTCACGAAAACGCTGGCCTCGAGTTCTTCGCTCACGATCCTGGCTATCTTGGGCCTGTCGCTACTTGCCACATCGCTCAGCGCTCAGGTCGCTGTGGATTCCACGACTTCGGGTTCGGCGACACTCGCCGGCGCCGGCAACGCAACTCTCACCATTGCCCACACAACTGCAGGGACGAACCGGCTCATGCTGGTCGGCGTCTCACTGAACATCACGAACAACACCACCACGGGCGTGGTTGGAGTGACCTGGAACGGTACCCCGTTGAGTTTCGTCGGAGCCCACAACGATACCGGCCTCACGCGCCGCGTCGAGATGTATTCTCTGCTGGCGCCTGCGACGGGCAGCTTCCCCGTTGTGGTCACGGTCAGAATTCCGACCGCAGTCAACATTGGCGTCGTGGCGGGTGTAACGACCTTTACCGGAGTGGATCAGACTGTTCCCTTGGGGACGTTCCTTTCCGCCGATGGAGCGGGTGCGACCTCTTCGCAGCTGGATGTGCCTGCCGTCGTCAACGGCATGATTCTGGACACGCTCGCCATCGGAGGCAACCGCACCGTCACCGTACCTCCACCTCAGGCAGCCCAGTGGAACGCCAACAGTTCCGCTACTGCAACTCCAGGCGTGCGCGGAGTTGGCACCAGCCGATCGGGAGCACCCAGCGTACCTATTTCAGAGACGTTCAGCGGTACCTCCAACTGGTCCGAAGGCGCGGTTCCCATTAACCCGAGCACTGCCGACATCGCCGTCTCCGCCAGCGTCGGCGCCGTCGCGTTGGGGCAGAATTCTACCTACAACATCACCGTCACGAATAACGGTTCGTCTGCCGCAAACAACGTCGTTCTGACCGATACACTGGCAGCGGGTCTCACCTTGGTCTCGGACACGCCGAGCGCAGGAACGACTTGCACCGGAACCGGGCCGATTACTTGTACGCTGCCCACTTCGCTGGCCAGCGGTGCCACGGCGACAGTCGCGGTAGTCGTCACGGCCGCTGCCGCGGGCTTCTATCCGAACACCGCCACGGTGACGGATTCCGGCACACCTCCCGATCCCAACACCGGAAATAACACATATGTCGCTGTGGCTCCGGTGGTCAGCGTAACCTGCGCCACAGGTACGCCACCGAACGGCGGAACGCTAAGCGGCATCCTGAACACGTACTACCCGGGCACGGCAAGCGTGGCTGCCGGAGCCACATCCATTCCAATTGGCACGGCCAACGGAAGCGGCACCATCCAGGCTGGCAGCGAGCTGCTCGTGATTCAGATGCAGGACGCCAGCATTAACACTTCCAACAACGTTGCCTACGGGAATGGCTCGACTGGTACTGGATTCACGACGATCAACAACGCTGGCAACTACGAGTTTGTGACCGCAACCGGCCCGGTCAGCGGCGGCTCGGTTCCAATTCTTGGCGCGGGAACTGCCGGTGGACTCGTCTTCGGATACACCGCCTCCGCAGCCAGTGCTACGAAGGGACAAAGCACCTACCAGGTGGTTCTGGTGCCGCAGTACACGACGGCGACTCTCGGCGCGGCAACGGCGGCTGCGTGGAATGGCAGCACCGGCGGCATTCTCGCACTGGACATTGGCTCGACCCTCAACTTAGGTGGTGCCACTGTTTCCGTCGATGGACTCGGTTTCCGCGGCGGGGCTGGCATGCAACTGCAGGGCACGGGCGGCGCGAACACCGACTACGTTCAGCCCGCGCCAGCGACCTATGCCGGTGCTGCTGAAGCCGGCTGGGACTCACCAAAGGGTGAGGGTGTCGCCGGTACGCCCGCTTATGTTGAGTCCGGCGGCACGTTTCTGGCGACCGGGACCAACTATCCTAGTGGGACGGCGGGAGTTGACGGCAGCATGGCGCAAGGTGCGCCCGCCAACGGAGGCGGCGGAGCTACGGATGGCGATCCCGCCGGTGCTTTCCCCGGCGGAAACGACCAGAACGCCGGCGGTGGTGGCGGCGGCAACGGTGGAATGGGCGGATACGGCGGCGACTCCTGGAGTTCGAACCTGAGTTCCGGCGGCAAAGGCGGATCCGCATTTCCCTTCACCATCGACCGCGTCTCCCTCGGGGGTGGCGGTGGGGCCGGCACGCGCAACAACTCCGACAATGACAACCAGGCCAGCAGCGGAGCGGCTGGCGGCGGAATCGTATTCATCCGGGCCTTCAGTTTCTCCGGGACCGCAACCATTACCGCCAATGGCGCCGCCGCCTACAACGGAACGGCCAACGATGCCGGCGGCGGGGGCGGTGCCGGCGGAACGATCATTATGCTCGCGGCCGGCGGTGGCGAAGGTGGCTTGACACTCCAGGCGAATGGCGGCCGCGGTGGCGATGCATGGGATGCCCAAGTCTACAGTCTCGGCAATCGTCATGGCCCCGGCGGTGGCGGCAGCGGCGGCGTGGTCCTCGTCTCCGCCGCTCCGGCGAGCCTCAGCGTGACCGGCGGCGCGAACGGCACAACTCTTAACCCGGGCGTGGCCTATGGGGCGACCCCCGGTTCTGCCGGAAGGAGTTCCACTGCCGCAGGAATCACACAGGTCACAGGGATTCAGTCGAGCGAAGTCTGCACGCGGTTGGGAGATCTTACGATCACCAAGGGCCACGGCGGAGTGAACTTCACCCGCGGCTCGAGCGCCACCTACACTCTCACGATCTCGAACGTCAGCCCCCTCGGATCGACGAGCGGGCTGGTGACAGTCAATGACACCCTGCCTTTCGGGATCACCCCCTCCAGCGCAGCTGGAACAGGCTGGACCTGCTCCGTCTCCGGCCAGACAGTCAGTTGTACGCGCACGGATGCGCTGGCCGCGGCCGGCGCTTATCCCGCGATTACCCTGAATGCCACAGTCTCGCAGGCAGCGCCGGCAACGCTGACGAATACGGCCACCGTGAGCGGCGGCAGTGACGTCAGTCCGCTGAACAATACGGCGACCGACACGGCTAATGTAGTTTCCAGCGCCGACCTGAGCGTGACCGACTCCGGCTCGCCGAATCCAGTTGCCGCTGGTGGAAGCATCACCTACACCGTCATTGCCACAAATGCCGGGCCCAGCGCTGCTGACAACGCGACTCTTGTCCTGCCGGTCCCCAATAACACGACGTTCGCTTCGTTCACTCCGCCGGCCGGATGGAGTTGCCTGACGCCGATTGTCGGCGCCACCGGCAATGTGGTCTGCACGAACGCAGATATGCTGGGGCTGACGGCCGCCACATTCACCTTCGTCGTCAATGTGCCGGGCGCCACAGCCAACGGCACGGTCATCACCGCCACGGCCACTGTGAATTCATCCGTGATCGATCCCGTTCTGGCGAACAACACCGCTACGGTAACGACGGTTGTCGGCACAACTGGACCGAATCTGTCTGTGACCAACGTAGCTTCGCCAAACCCGGTGCAAGCGGGGAACACCATCACCTATACGCAGGTGGTGACCAACACCGGCTCCTCTGCCATCTCGAACGGCACCTTCAGTGAGCCGATTCCGACGAACACAACGTTCGTTTCCGTTACGCCGCCTGCAGGTTGGACGTGCGTTGGATTCCCGACCATTCCCTGCACAGCGACCACGGTAGCCGCCGGCGCGAGTGGAACCTTTACGGTCGTCTTTCGAGTGACCGCCGGCACCGCCGCCGGGACCGTCATCACCGATACCGCTACCGTCAGCGCAAGTAATCAATCATTCGGACCGAACTCGGCAACGGCGACTGACATCGTAGCAACTGCGGCGCAGGCTGACGTAGCCCTCAGCACCGCAGCGACTCCGGCTACTGTGTTTGCGGGCAACAGCATCACCTACACGCAGACCATCACGAACAGAGGGCCCGCTGCGTCCACGGGTGTCACGTTCACTCAGGCTACGCCGACGAATACGACGTTTCAGTCCGTGCTTGCTCCCGCGGGTTGGACGTGCACCACGCCGGCCGTCGGAGGCACAGGCACCATTACCTGCACGGACACTGCGAATCTCCCTGCCAGCACTGCGGCCGATATCGTAGTCGTCCTTAACGTGCCTTCTACCGTTACGATTGGCACCATCACGGCAAACTCTGCGGTGTCCGCCACTACCTCCGATCCCGCAAGCGCCAACAACAGCACGACGGTTACGACGAACGTCAATGTCGTGTGCGACCTCTCGGTCACTAGCAGCGGATCGCCGAGCCCGGTCACCGCTGGCACCCCGATCACCTACGTTCAAGTCATTTCGAACCTCGGTCCGAGCAGTTGCAGCACGGGAACTCTGACCGAAGCCACACCGGCCAACACAACTTTCGTTTCGGTCGCCGTTGTGGATTCCGGCGGGGCGACCTGGACCTGCCCCAACACGGCGCCTGTGGCCTGCACTGCAGCAAGCGTGCCGCCGCATTCCACCGGAACAGTAACCGCCGTCTACCAGGTGATTGCCGGCACGCCCGGGGGAACAATTATCGGCGACACCGTGTCGGTCGCCAGCACCACCCACGACACGTTTACTCCGAATAACTCCGCCAGCGTGAATATTCCGGTGGCTTCTGCAACCCAAGCCGATCTCAGCATCACGAACACCGCCAGTCCGAATCCCGTCAGTGCAGGCAGCAACATTACTTACACCCAGACGGTCACGAATTCTGGTTCAGCCTCGTCGAATCCTCCAGTTCTTACCGAGACGCTGCCGGCGGGCACGACTACAGTCTCGTTGACCGGGCCCGCGGGCTGGAACTGTATCGGCCTGACCTGTACGGCCACCGCTCCGATGGCAGCCAACGCCACCGCCAATTTCACTTTCATCGTGAAAGTCGGCGCGGGTGTTGCTTCGGGCACGATTCTGTCCCAGACAGATTCCGTGACTTCCACGACCGCTGATCCGAACACTGCCAACAACAGTTCTACGGTCACGACCCTGGTGTCCGACACCGCGGATCTTTCGGTCACCAATACCCCAAGCCCCGTCCCAGTGCTGGCCGGCGGCACGATTACCTACACCCAGGTCGTAACCAATAGTGGTCCGAGTACCGCCACCTCTGCGACCTTGACTGAAACGCTGCCGGCAAACACAACTGCTCAGACACTGACGGGAACCGGGGCATGGACCTGTAACGTCGGAACATTGACTTGCACCAATCCCACCTTCGCAGCGGGTTCAGCCACCATCACATATACCGTGCTGGTTGCGGCTGGAGCGACCGCCGGAACGGCGATCAATGAGACTGCCACCGTCAGTTCTGCCATCACGGACCCGAATACAGCGAACAATTCTGCGACAGCCGCCGATGTCGTCGCCACTAATACCCAATCTGATCTGGTGGTGACGAACTCCGCTTCGCCCTCTTCCGTCACGGCCGGAAGCAATATCACCTACACGCAGACGGTAACCAACAAGGGGCCTGCGGTGGCAAGCGGTGCGACCTTCACTCAGCTCACGCCGCCGAATACGAACTTCCGCTCGATTACACCGCCCGCCGGTTGGACCTGCGGGACCACACCCGCTGTTGGAGGCACTGGAACGATCACCTGCACGGCCAGCGGCACGTTGGCGCTGAACAGCAGCGGCACCTTCACCCTGGTGCTGCAGGCAAACTCCGGCACTCCGTCAGGGACCAGCATCACTGACACCGCTACGGCGACTGCAACCAATATCGTTCCAAGTCTGACGACCAACACCGCGAGCGCCACCGTCATCGTCGCCGGGGCAAGCACCGCCGACATGGCGATCGTCAAGACGGCAACCCCAAACCCGGTGACTCAGGGAACGCCACTGACATATTCGCTGGCCGTGACCAACAATGGCCCAGCGTCCGCCACCAACGTGACGGTGACGGACACCCTGCCGTCTACCATGACGTATCTGTCGTCCACGACCAATGTAGGGTCATGCTCGGAGGCCGGCGGTACTGTGACCTGCCTGCTCGGCACCATGGCCAATGCAGGCACGGCAACCGTTTCGATCCTCGTGATCCCCGGGCAGCAAGGCGTCGTTTCCAACACCGCCACTGTCGCGGCTGATCAGATTGATTCAGTCCCATCGAATAACACGTCAACACAGAACGAAACCGTCGTTGCCCCTACCGCAATCGCGCTGCAATCGTTTTCCGCGCATTACGCCACCGACAAGAACGGGGCGAGCCGAATCGCATTGACGTGGAAGACTGGCGGCGAGCTGCACAATCTCGGATTCAATATCTACCGCGAGCTGAACGGCAACCGCGTGCGCATGAATTCCTCGATCGTCGCCGGCTCGGCGCTCATGATGAATGGCGCCCTGCCGCGGCATGCCGCGAGGACTTACGCGTGGATTGATCCAGCTGCCCCTGCGCCGGGAGCATCCTACTGGCTCGAGGACATCGACGTGAACGGCACCCGCACCATGCATGGCCCGGTCACGGCGGACCGGCAAACGGTCAGTTCCATCGCATCGGTGGCTCAGTCCAGAATGCTGAGCCAGTTAAGTCAGTCCCTACCGCCAGCTCCTCGCGGTCAACAGAGCCACTTCTCCGAATGGCTGGCCCCGATCGGTGCTCCCGTTGCCAGTCAAGTCGAGAGGCAGTTCGCGCTGGCTGCTCATCCCGCTGTGAAGATCGATGTGCCCCACGAAGGATGGTACCGGGTTACGCAGCCCGAGCTCGTCCAGGCCGGACTGGACCCGAACGTGGACCCATCGACTTTGCGGCTCTATGCTGAGGCACTGGAGCAACCTGTCCAGATTACCGGCGCGACCGCCGGACCGGGCGGCTTTGGTCCGCAGGCGGCCATCCGATTCTATGGAACGGCCATCGACACCCTCTTCTCCGGAACGCGCGTCTACTGGTTGGTGGCAACAGAGGGACGGGGAGCGCGCATTCCGCGAATCCCGCTCTCGGCCGGTTCGAATCAGCCGCCCGCGAATTACCCGGCAACCGTCGAGTTGCAACAACATACGATCTACTTCGCGGCTCTGACTACATCGAACGGAGGGAACTTCTTCGGAGCGCTGGTTTCGTCGACTCCGGTGGACCAGATCCTGGACGTCCCGCACCTCGACACGACCTCAGCGCAAGTCGCGCGGCTGGAAGTCTCGCTGCAAGGGGTCATCATCGGATTCCCGCACGACGTTGCGGTCGCGCTTAACGGCACGAACCTGGGCAGCGTGGTCTTCACCGGACAGGACAAGGGCCATCTGACGTTCGACATTCCACAGGGAGCTCTAAATTCGGGCAGCAACACAGTCACGCTCACGGCGCAGAATGGCGACTACGACACCAGCCTTGTCGACTACATTCGCATCACTTACCCGCATAGCTATATTGCCGATTCGGACGAGTTGAAGTTTACAGGTCGAGCGGGCGAAGAAATCACCGTCAGCGACTTTGCCAGTGCACCGGTTGTGCTCGACATTACGGACCCGAACCGTCCCGTGCAGTTGACGCCGCAGGTTACCTCGCAAGACGGGAAGTATCAGATTGCCGTACAGGTGCCATTCACGAGTTCGAATCGGCGTGCGACCAGGCACACGCTGCTGGCGGCAGCCGACAGCCGTATGGTTGCGCCGGCCGCCATCACTCCCAATCATCCATCGCACTGGCACAGCTATCAGCCAGGCGCCGACATCGCCATGGTGACCTACGGAGACTTCGCCGCGGCTCTGGCTCCGTTGGTGAGCGCCCACCGTGCGGAAGGGAAGAGTTCTGCGGTTATTTCGGTCGACGATTTGTACGACGAATTCAATTTTGGCGAGCACAGTCCGTTCGCGATTCGCAGCTTCCTCCAGACGGCAACCAGGAACTGGAGACGCCCGCCGGCGTACCTGCTGCTGAATGGTCGTGCATCGCTCGATCCTCGCAACTATCTCGGATTCGGTAACCTCGACCTGGTTCCGACCAGCATCGTTCCCAGTTCCAGCCTGATGACGGCTTCCGACGACTGGTTCTCCGATTTCGACAACACGGGCATGCCCACGATCCCAACCGGCCGTTTGCCAGTCGGCACCAAGGATGAAGCAGCAACGGTGATCGGAAAGATCTCCACCTACGAAAGTCAATCGACCGACGGCCCGTGGCTGTCAAAAGCGCTGTTCGTGGCAGACAAGGACGACGAGGAAAGCTTCACGCAGGACAGCCACGCCGTCGAAGCCGGGCTGCCTCCGGCAATGCAGATTTCTGAGATCTTCGTGGACAATGTCGGCACGGCCGCCGCCCGCGGAGAGATTGTGGACGGCATCAATTCGGGGCAAATCCTGGTCAACTACCTCGGCCACGGTTCGGAAGAACAGTGGGCTGGATCCTCCATCTTCGACAGCAACGCTGCGGGTGCGCTCACAAACGGCTCCAGGCTGCCTGTATTCCTGATCATGGACTGCCTGAACGGATTCTTCCAGGATGTTTACGCGCAACCTCTCGGGGTCATGCTCATGCTCGCCCCGAACGGCGGCGCCGTAGCGGTTCTGAGTTCGAGCGGATTGAATCAGCCTGCTCCGCAGGCAAGCCTCGATGCCATGGTCGTGCAGGCGGCATACGGAGGGGATACGACCCTCGGCGATGCCATCGTCAACAGCAAATCGAATATTGCCGACACCGATGTTCGGCGGACATTCGTGTTGTTCGGCGATCCCGCGATGAAGCTCAAGCATCCGCCCACCACGCCTGCCCACTGACACGGGATCGCGTTGCTAGCTCGCCACCGCCGATTCTACCGGGAAACTGGCGGTACGCCGCAGTGGCTCCGTCAGTGCCCGCATGACCTTTCCAAAGCCGGCGAAATCGAGAGACTGTGCGCCATCCGACAACGCCCGCTCGGGGCAGGGATGGACTTCGATGATCAAACCGTCCGCTCCCACGGCAACCGCTGCCCGCGACACCGCCGCAATCAGACTCTGTTTGCCCGTGCCGTGCGAGGGATCGGCAATCACCGGCAGGTGTGACAGGTCTCGCGCCAGTGCGACCGCCGCCAGGTCTATCGTGTTCCGCATCTCGGTCTCAAACGTCTTGATCCCGCGCTCGCACAACACCACCTGATGATTCCCGCCCGCCAGCAGATACTCTGCCGCCAGCAGCCACTCCTTCACCGTCGCCGACGGTCCGCGCTTCAGCAGGATCGGCTTCTCCACCGTTGCGAGCCGCCGCAGCAGAGCGAAGTTCTGCATGTTGCGCGCGCCCACCTGCAGCATGTCTGCGTGTTCGCAAATGAGGTCGATGTCTTCCGTGCTCATCACCTCGGTGACCACTGGCAGCCCGGTTTCCTTCTTAGCCTCGCTCAAGATCTTCAGAGCTTCGATCCCCAGTCCCTGGAAGTCATATGGAGACGTCCGCGGCTTGTAGGCGCCGCCGCGCAGCATCGATGCTCCTGCCTTCTTCACGGCGTATGCCGTATCGAGTAGTTGCTCTCGGGATTCCACCGAGCAGGGCCCGGCGATCACCACGACTTCGGGACCTCCGATTGTTACGCCGTCGATCTTCACGATCGAGCGCTCGGGCCGTACTTGCCGGCTCACCAACTTGAAGGGTTGGGCGATAGCGACGACGTTGTCGACGCCAGACGCCACCTGCAGCGCTTCGATCTCGTGCCGCCGTCCGCTTCCCACCGCGGCCACGATGGTGCGCTCTGTGCCGCGTGTGACATGCGGTTGGTATCCAGCTTCGCGGATGCGCTCGATTACGTGGTTGATTTCCTGTTCGGTTGCTTTCTCCGACATATTGACGATCATGGCTGCTTGTCTCCTTGGTTAACCTTGCTCAGAAAATACGAAAGCCGCGATCTCTGTCGCGGCTTGCAGCGAAAACTTGGTTCGTTTGGAAGGCCTTCAGTGGCTCATCCTTACTCCAAGCTGCGCCGCAGCCGCCCACCGGGTAAATCGGTAATAGGCAGCGAATCGGTTGCCTGGAGTAAATCGCGTCATATCGAAGTGCCTTGCTCTCTTTTCCCGAGAGGCGCTCCATAGCGCCTCGAAACCTCTACTGCAGCGAACTCGCCACGCTGGAGAATGCATTGTTCGCGTTCGACCCGATCAAACGCACTGTTCCGACAACCAGTACCAGAATCACAGCCAACATCACAGCATACTCGGCAATATCTTGCCCCGAATCGTCAGACCAGATCCTCTGCATCATTTTGGACATTGCTTTCCTCCGCGGCTTGGCAGATCCCCTTGAGCTGAGGGACTACCTTGGAAACTAGGTTAACCAATGATGCACGGGGTATGTGCCGATTGTCAAATATTGTTGAAAAATACCGCAGTTCGGCTACGGACGGAGATCGCCCGCCGGACGCGGGTTTTGCGCCACACCGGCGTGCGCCGGTGCCGCCGGAATCAACTCCTGCGCCGAATGCTGCGCCACCTGCAGAACGCTGTTGGGTAGGATTCCCAGATACAGCGTAGCTACGATGCTGATGACCAGCGCTAACCCCAATCCGAACGATACCGGGCTGACCGGAACCTCTTTTCGGGCCTCGCGCATATACATCACTACGATGATGCGGAGGTAGTAGTAAGCCCCAATCGCGCTGTTCAACACTCCAATGATCGTTAGCCAGATCAGGTTCGCCTTCAGAGCGGCGCTGAATACGTAGAATTTCGCGAAGAATCCCCCGGTCATGGGGATTCCGATCAAAGACAGCAGAAACACCGTAAGAGTGGCAGCTAGGAGCGGGGAAGTGCGCCCCAGTCCTTCATAGTCCTCGAGACTCACATAACGCTCGCCTGCGTTGGCCAGATGGCTCACCACGGCGAAAGCACCAACGTTCATGGCGGCGTAGGAAGCAGTGTAGAACATCGCCGCCGAGATGCCAGTGGAAGTCGTTTCCTGACTCGTCATGGCAAAAGCGACAAGGCAGTATCCAGCATGCGCAATTGACGAGTAAGCGAGCAGTCGCTTGACGTTGGTCTGAACCAGGGCACCCACATTGCCCAGAGTCATGGATAGCGCGGCCGCCACCCAAAGGAACCAGAACCGTCCCGGTGCATTAATCGCGAATACCACCCTCAGCAAAACCGCGAACGCTGCCGCTTTCGGAGCCGTTGACATGAAACCAACTACCGGGGCAGGAGCGCCCTCGTAGACGTCAGGCGTCCAGACGTGGAACGGCGCCACGGCCACCTTGAATCCCAAGCCGACAAACATCAGGGCCATTGCAGTGAAGACCAGCGGTCCCACCTCACCCGATTGCAGCTTCTGGCCGATCGTGTCGATGTTCGTCGAGCCCGTGGCTCCGAACATCAGCGCCACGCCGTAAAGGAAGAATGCCGTTGCGAACGACCCCAGCAGGAAGTATTTCAGAGACGACTCGCTGCTCGCAGCCTCGTTCCGCCGGAAGCCAGCCAGAATGTATGTCGAAATCGACGAGATCTCGATGCCGATGAAGATCAGCACCAGTTCCACCGCCGACGCCATCAAAGACATGCCCACGGCGCTGAACAGAATCAGCGCGTAGTACTCTCCCGCGCGAATCTTCTGCACCGCCATGTATTCGAAGGAACTGAGGATCACCACCGCAGCGATGGCGATGATCAGGTAGTTGAAGAAGATGCTGAATCCGTCGACGCGGATCGTGTTGGAGAAAGCCAGGCCCCACGGTTGGTGCGCCATGTACCAGGTCGAGGCCAACGCAGCCAGCGCTCCAACGAACCCAATGATGCCCAGAGTCTTCTGGCTCTTCTCCTCGTCGACCAGCGGATCAACCACCATGACGATGATGCCAAAGATCGAGAGCACCAGTTCCGGCAGGATGCGGATGTAGTCCAGGTTCTGCGGAATGCCCGGAATCTGCTCGATCGCCATCATTGGCCCACCACCTTGCTGACCATCTGTGGCAGCGAATTGAGAGTTGCCTGCACGGCAGGATCGATCGCACCCAGCCACAGAATCGGCGCCACACCCATTACCAGCGCCGCGACGGCGCAGGGCCAGACGGCGGCCTTTTCAAATCCGAGCATGTCCGACAGGGAATTGTTCACCGCGTGTGTCACCTTGCCGTAGAAAACGCGCTGGAACATCCACAGCAGGTAGCACGCGCTCCAGATGACTCCCGTTGCGCCCAGAATTCCGTAAATCGGCCGCGCCTGGAACGCGCCGTTCAGCACGAGAAACTCGCCCACAAAACCATTGAGCAGTGGCAGGCCCACAGAGGCCAGCAGAACAATCAGGTACGAGGTGGCGTAGACCGGCATTGGAGAAGCCAGGCCGCCGAATTCCGAGATTTCGTACGTGTGCCGCCGCTCGTGCAGGATGCCGGCCAGCATGAACAATCCACCAGTCGAGATTCCGTGCGCCAGCATCACAAATACAGCGCCGTTGATTCCTGACTGCGTGAAGCTGAAGATGCCCAGCACGACGAAGCCAAGGTGACTGACCGAGGAGTACGCGATCAGCTTCTTCATGTTCGGCTGCACCATCGCTACCAATGCGCCGTAAATGATGCCGATCAGCGCCAGCGTGACGATCCATGGCGCGTTGTGCCGCGATTGCTCGGGGAAGAGCCCAAGGTTGAACCGCAGCATTCCGTACGTTCCCATCTTCAGCAAAACGCCGGCCAGGAGCACGGACCCCGCGGTAGGAGCTTCGACGTGTGCGTCCGGCAACCACGTGTGGAACGGAAACAGGGGTACCTTCACGGCGAAGGCAATAAAGAAGCCAAGGAAGAGCCACAACGAAGCGGCCGGGAAGTTGGAAACATCGCCCTTCGCAATCAGATCGCGAATCTCGACGAAATCAAAAGTGCCCGTGTGCGCATACAGCCAAAGGATCGCCGCCAGCATGAACACCGAGGCGATCATGGTGTACATGAAAAACTTCACCGCGGCGTAAACCTTCCGCTCATGCCCGAACACGCCGATCAGCAGTGCCATCGGGATCAGCGTCGCTTCCCAGAAGAAGTAGAAGAGGAAGAGATCGAGCGACGTAAACACGCCGATCAGCGCCGTTTCCATGATCAGCAGCAGGATGAAGAATTCCTTCACCCGGTCGTGCACCGGCTTCCACGAAATCAGCACGCAAAGGGGCGTGAGGAATGTCGTCAGCACCACCAGCCACATCGAAAGGCCATCGATCCCCATGTGGTAGTGGATGTTCGGCGTGGAGATCCACTGCTTGTTGAACTCAAACTGAAACGGCGACTGGTTGGCTTGGAGATGCAATGGGTAATCGCGATGAAAGTGCACCGGCAGGTGCAGCGCGAGCCCAAAGGCCAGCAGGGAAACGACGAACGAGAAGATGCGAATATCGCGGTCGCGGCGCGGCAAGAGTACCAGTAACAACGCTCCCGCCAGCGGTGCGAATGTCACCAGCGTCAGGATGTTCTGGTCGAGGAAGTTCATCGCGCCACCCCTCTCCAGATCATGTACGCGATGACGAGCGCCGCGCCCGATGCAATCCACCCTGCATACGAACGCAGATTGCCGGATTGCATGTGCCGGACTTCATCGGACACATGCTGCGCTCCATCGGCGGCGTTATTCACCGTATCGTCGATGACTTTTCTGTCGATGCCCTGCCACAAAATGCTGGTCGATCCATCGACCAGAGGCTTGACGAAGACCTTGGCATAGATCTCATCGACGTAATACTTGTTCAGGACCGCGTCGTAGAAAGCGCCCAGCGAGGCCGCGATCTTCTCCGGCAACTGCGGCTTGCTGACATAGAGCGTCCAGGCCAAGGCCGCTCCCAGAAGCGCGACCACCACCGAAACCAGCATCAGTGCATACTCCGTGCCGTGGCTCGCGCCTTCGGCTGCAGCTTCGGTGGATCCAAATACCGGTGCCAGGAAATGCTCGAAATGGTTTCCGTAGCCTACGAATCCGCCAATCACCGAGAGAATCGCCAGCACAACCAGGGGAGCCAGCATGACCCACGGGCTCTCGTGCGGGTCGCCATGCCCGTGGTCGTCGTGGCCGTGCGCGGAATGTGCATGTCCGTGGGTGTCGACCTGTACTCCGCGATAGTCGCCCCAGAATGTCATGAACAGCAGCCGGAACATGTAGAACGACGTAATGAACGCAGTGATGACGCCGATCACCCAATACACCGGACTCGCCTGATACGCTTTCCAGAGAATCTCGTCCTTGCTCCAGAAGCCCGCGAGCGGCGGGATTCCCGCGATCGCAACCGTCGCAATGCCCATCGTCAGGAAAGTCCACGGAATGTAGGTGCGCAGTCCGCCCATCTTGCGCATGTCCTGCTCGCCGCCAACCGCGTGGATTACAGAACCCGCTGCCAGGAAGAGCAGGCCTTTGAAGAAGGCGTGGGTCATCAGGTGGAAGATACCCGCCGAGAAAGCTCCTGCGCCGCAGGCCATAAACATGTAGCCCAGCTGCGAGACGGTGGAGTACGCAAGGACTTTCTTGATATCTGTCTGCGTGATGCCGATTGTTGCTGCGAAGATCGCCGTCAAAGTTCCGATGACTGCGACCACCGTCAGTGCAATCGGAGCCCGCTCAAAGATCACATGCGATCGCGCCACCATGTACACGCCGGCCGTCACCATGGTCGCCGCGTGGATCAGGGCCGAGACCGGTGTGGGACCTTCCATCGCGTCGGGAAGCCAGACGTAGAGCGGAATTTGGGCCGATTTGCCGCAGGCGCCGACCATCAGAAGAATGCCAATCGCCGTTAGCAGCCCAGCACCCGCAGTCTCAGACGCCAGCGGCCGGACCTTGGTAAACACTTCCGCGAAGTTCAGCGAACCGAAATGCTGGATGATCAGGAACAACCCAATCAGAAATCCGAAATCACCAATGCGGTTGACGATGAACGCTTTCTTGCCCGCTGATGCCGCCGAGTCTTTCGTGAACCAGAACCCAATCAACAAATAGGACGCGAGTCCGACACCCTCCCACCCGATGAACATCAGCAGGTAGTTGTTGGCCAGTACCAGCGTCAGCATGAAGAACATGAATAAGTTCAGGTAAGTGAAGAAGCGGTAGTAGCTGGGATCGTCCCACATGTACCCAACCGAGTAGATGTGGATGAGGAATCCCACGCCGGTGACCACCAGCAGCATCACCAGCGAAAGCTGATCCAGATAAAACGCGAAGTTGACGGTAAAGCTGCCCGAACGGATCCAATGGGACAGGTGTTCGTTATTAAGGAAAAACTCCTGGTGGGGAAGAGTTACAGACGAAAGCCGCCACGCCACCGTCAAAGCCCACACGAACGCGGTACCGGAGAAAAACAGACCGATCGTGCTGACTGCGGTCCGGGACGACTTCTTCCCGAGAAATCCATTGATTGCGGCTCCCGCCAGAGGCAGAACCGGAATCAGCCAAAGATTCAAAGTCTCGGTCATAGCTTGAGCAGGTTCACCTGGTCAACGTTCAGAGTTTCGCGCGTGCGGTAGACCGCGATAATGATCGCCAGCCCGACCGCCGCTTCAGCCGCCGCCACCACCATCACGAAGAAGACGAAGATTTGTCCGGCCAGCACATGCCAGTGCGCCGCGAAGGCGACGAACGACAGGTTCACGCCGTTGAGCATCAACTCAATCGACATGAAGATCGTGATGATGTTGCGCTTGATCAGGAATCCCGCCACGCCGCACGCGAACAGGATTCCACTGAGCACGAGATAGTACGGAAGCGGCACCATTAGTCGTTCACCTTCTGGATCGGCGTGCCGACCGGAGCCGACGGCGGCTTGCTGGCCAGCACCACTGCGCCCATGATCGCGATCAGGATCAGGATCGAAGTCACTTCGAACGGCAGCAGGAACTCATGGAAGAGCAACTGCCCGATCGTTTTCGGCGGTCCGGGCAGGGCGCCAATCTCAACGGGTCCGGTACCCGAATACCGCAGCACTACCCACGCCACCAGGATGCTGCCAATCAACATGCCGGGGACGCCAAGGAGAATCGCTACACGGCTGCCCTGTGTACGTTCTTCCTCGCCGGCATTCAAGAGCATGATGACAAACACGAACAGCACCATGATCGCACCGGCATAAACGATCACCTGCAGCGCCGCCACAAATTCCGCGCCCAGCAGCAAATATTCGCCCGCCAGCGCCGCCATCACCGCGATCAGCGACAGAGCGCTGTTAATCGGGTGCCGCTGCACGAGCAGATTGACCGCGCCGGTCACCGCCACGGCTCCAAACGCCAGAAACAGGATTAGATGAACGCTCATGAAATCAGTACCCAGTACCCAGAACTCAGTGCCCAGAAAAACCGCGCCAGTCGAGGACTCCGACTGGGTACTGGGTACTGACAACCAGGTACTGCCTACCAGACTACGGCGATCGCCGTCGCGATCAGATTCACCAGCGCGATTGGCAACAGAAACTTCCAGCCGAATGCCATCAGCTGGTCATAGCGGAAGCGGGGCAACGTGCCGCGCACCCATATGTACAGGAACAGAAATACGAAAACTTTGGCACAGAACCAGAACACTGGCAGTACGATGCGCAAGTAATACGGACCGACCACCGGCCCGTTCCATCCGCCGAAGAACAGCAGCGTCGCCAGGCACGCTACAGTGATCATGTTGGCGTACTCCGCCATGAAGAACATGGCGAACTTCATCGCGCTGTACTCGGTGTGATATCCCGCCACCAGTTCGGTCTCGGCTTCCGGCAGATCGAACGGGATGCGGTTCGTCTCAGCGTACGCCGCCATCAGGTAGCAGAAAAATCCGACAATCTGGCCGGTGAAAATATTCCACCGCGGAACCACACGAAGAATAGGATTCAAAAACGGCAGAATCTGACTGGTGACGTGTCCCTGCTGCGCTCGCACAATGTCGGTCAAACTGAAACTGCCGGCCATGATCAGCACGCCGACCAGCGAAAGCCCGAGCGAGATTTCGTAGCTGACCATCTGCGCCGAGGCACGCAATCCACCGAGCAGGGAATATTTGTTATTTGACGACCAGCCTGCCAGCGCGACGCCGTACACTCCGATCGATGTGACCCCGAGAATCAGCAGCAGGCCGGTGTTGACGTTGGTCGCGACCTGCAGGGGGATCACGTATCCGCCGATCATGATGTCATTCCCAAACGGGATAACAGCGATCGAAGTCAGCGCGAAGGTGACCGCAATCAGCGGCGCCGCCAGAAACAGCGGCTTATATACGTGCGGGGGCGTGAGGTCTTCTTTGAAGAGGAACTTCAGACCGTCTGCTGCAGGCTGCAACAGCCCGAATGGGCCGACCCGCGTGGGTCCCCACCGGTTTTGCATGTGACCCACAACCTTGCGTTCCAGCCAGACGGTATACGCGACGGCCGTCAGCAACACTACCAGCACGATCGCCGACTTGATCACCGACGCTAAGATGTAGACCCAGATTGGCAACGCCCCGTTTCCTCTCTCCGAATCGTAAGCCGGGAGTCCTGAGTCGTGATCATCTGGTTCGCGACTCGGGACTCAGGACTACCTCAGTCTGCGGCGACTTCCGCAGGCTTCACTTCATGACTCTCAACGACTGCCTTCAGCGCGCGCGAATACCGTCCCAGCGTGCCCGAAGTGAACAGGGAATCGTTCGCCGGAGCAATCGACTCCGGCCTGTGCGCCGCACTCGCTCCGCTCTTCGCCAGCGAAGTGTGTTCGCTGTTCCCGGCGAGCAAGTTCAGCCGCGACACGTCATAGCCCGGCACCAGCCGCTGAATCTCGTCCAGGATCGCCATCGGATCCAGCGGACTCAGCTTCGGCTCGAGACCCTGACTCTGCAGCCAGACCGAGTGCCGATCGGCTTCGCCCGACTGTGCTCCACGCGACTGGCCCATATCGGCATGCACTCCGCCGCCGAACGGAACCAGCTTATGAATATCCGCGCCCATCGCATCGGCGATGCGCACGATCATCTCGAAATCCGGCTTTGTGCCCGAGACTTCTCCAGCCTTCTTCACCAGTTGTACGTCACCGCAGGTGTTGGTCATCGTGCCGGATTTTTCGTACGCGTTCGCGGCCGGCAGCACCACGTCGGCCATGACAGCCGTTTCAGTCAGGAACATATCCTGCACCACGACGAAGGTCTTCGAGAACACAAACGGATCAATATTCAGACGCCCGACTGGATTCGACCCGACAACGTACAGCGCTTTCAACTTGCCGGCTTTGGCCGCGTCAACCATGCCTGCAAAATCAAGTCCTGCCGTTTGCGGGATTTCTCCCCACTCCTTGCCGAACTGGCTCGCCGCCCCAGTCGCGTTGTAGCCGGGGAGCAGGTCAGGATATAGCCCCATATCCGCAGCACCGCGCGAATTCGAGTAGTCGCCGAGGCAGATGAACTTCGCGCCGATGCCGCCGCCGAATCCGACAAGACCCGCGATGTCGTTCCCGCGAATCTCCGAGCCGAAGATGATGACTAGATTCTGCTCGCCCCGCAGCTTCTCGCGGAGTTCAGCCAAAGTTGCTTTAGTGCTGCCAAGCGCATCGCCCGCCGCGTCATCGCCGCTCAGGAAGACCGCAACCTTGCCTTCCGTTCCCGCAGGAATCTGAACGAAGCCGGCCGCCTGCCGTCGCAATTTGATCGGCGCCGAATTCACCACATACAACTTCGCCCGGTGCAGTCGCACGTTATTGCGGATCTGCCAGGCCAGCAGCGGATGCTGCTCGGTCGGATCATTCCCAATCAGCAGGATCGCCGGCACATTGAACACGTCGGCCATCGTCGCCGTGGCATTCTCCTTGCCGCGAATCGCAGCCGCAAACGCAGGGAAGTCCGCCGTCCGGTGATGATCGACGTTGTTGGTCTTCAGCACCGTACGCGCAAACTTCGACAGCAGGTAAGCCTCTTCATTCGTCGTCCGGTTCGAGCCGACCACGCCGATCGCCGCTCCACCATCCTTATCGCGAACTTCGGCGAATTTCTTTCCGACGAGTTCAAACGCCTCTTCCCATGTCGCCGGAGTCAGCTTGCCGTTTTTTCGGATCAGCGGATGAGTCAGCCGCTCCTCATGGCTGGCGAAATCGAATCCATAGCGACCCTTGATGCACAGGAAATCGCCGTTGGTGCCGCTCTTGTCACGATTATCGCCGCGGACGATCTCCATGCCGGTATCCGACCGCCGCACGCCCAGAGTGGTCTTGCACCCGTCGCCGCAGTGCGTGCAGACGGTGCCCACGTGCTTCATCTCCCAGGGCCGCGTCTTGTAGCGATACGCTCCCGAAGTCAACGCGCCGACCGGGCAGATGTCGATGCACATGCCGCACTCTTCACACTCCAGATGATCGCCTTTGTTCGGCGCAATCAGCGAAGAAACTCCGCGGTTCTGCACGCCCAGAGCCCACACGTCCATGCCCTCGCCGCACACGCGCACGCAGCGGTAGCAGAGGATGCAGCGCGGCCGGTCGAAGAACACCACTGGAGACCACTGCTGCTCCTCCTTGTGGTTCTTCGCCTCCATGTATTTCGATTCGGCGGCGCCGTAGGTGAACGTCATGTCCTGCAGTTCACACTCACCGCCGGCATCGCACACCGGGCAATCCAGCGGATGGTTGCCGAGCAGCAACTCCAGCATCGACTTCCGCGCTTGCTTGATCTCGTCGCTCTCGGTCGTGACGATCATGCCCTCGCCCACCACGGTCGTGCACGCGGTCTGCAGCTTAGGCATCTTCTCGATCTTCACCAGGCACATGCGGCAAGCGCCTTGCAATGAGAGGTTGGGGTAATAACAAAAAGACGGCACTTCGATGCCCGCGCTCTTGCAAGCATCGATCAGCAGCGTCCCCGCGGGAGCCGTGAGTTTCTTGCCGTCGACAGTGAGATTTACATCAGCCATCTAATCTGTCCGCCTAGTTGCCGTAACCTTGCTTGAGGATTGAAGGCAGATGCCTTGTGCATAGCCCTTCTTAAACACCGTTGTTGGGCAAGCATCAAAGTCGCCCCAATAGTAGTGATCCCAATCGAGGCTCCGGTCGCTGATCGTCGCCGGAAGCTCTCCTTCCACCCAGTACTTGTGTTTCGTTGTTGCTTGCCAGATCCAGTATGTATGGCCACCGTTGTATAACCCCAATCGTCCGTGAAAACGAAAGCACTTTCCGACAACAGGGTATGTAGTCCCATGACAGACCGGAGCACCATCCTGCGCCCTGCTCGCGGCTACTAGTGCCAAAAGAATGCAGATGCAAGACAATTCATGCTTCATCTAACGCCTCAATGCGCCAGCGCCGGCAACTCTTCCGGCGCTCCTTGCTTCTCGTACGGGCACGGCTTTCCTTCCAGATGATCCTCAAACTCTTTTCTGAACTTCTTCACGAACCCAATCGTCGGCATCGCCGCTGCATCGCCCAACGGACAGAACGTCCGTCCCAGCATGTTTTCCGCCAGGTACTGCACGTTGTCGATGTCTTTCTTCAGTCCGCCGCCAGCATGGAACCGCGTCAGTGTCTTCTTGATCCAATCGGTCCCTTCGCGGCACGGAATGCACCAGCCGCAGCTTTCATGCTGATAGAACTTGATCGTCCGCAGCGCAAACTTCACGATGCACTGCGAGTCGTCGATCACGACCACGCCGCCCGAACCCAGCATCGATCCAGCCTTTGCGACCGAATCGAAATCCATGGCGACGTCGATTTCATCGGCGGTGAGAACCGGGCACGAAGATCCGCCCGGCACCACGCCCTTCAACTTCCGTCCATTCGGAATCCCGCCGCCCACCTCATAGATCATCTTCTTGAGGTTGTAGCCCATCGGCAGTTCGTACACGCCCGGCTTCGCGATGTTCCCACTCAGGCAGAACAGCCGCGTGCCGCCGTTTTTCGGCGTGCCCAGCTTCGCATACCAGTCCGCGCCGCCGAGAATGATGTGCGGAACGTTCGCCAGAGTCTCGGCATTATTAATGATCGTCGGACCGCCCCACAGCCCAACCACGGCAGGGAACGGAGGGCGGATGCGCGGCACGCCGCGCTTGCCTTCGAGCGACTCCATCAACGCCGATTCTTCGCCAACTTCGTACGCACCAGCGCCGCCGTGCCAGTGAACGTCGAAATCCTTCCCGCTGCCAAAGATGTTCTTGCCCAGAAATCCTTTGGCATAGGCGTCCTTGATCGCCTTCTGCATGATGTTCGACAGATACCGGTACTCGCCGCGCAGGTAGATATATCCAGCTTTTGCCCCGATCGACAATCCGGCGATCATCACGCCCTCAATCACGGAGTGCGGGTCATGCTCAAAAATCAGTCGATCTTTGCACGTACCCGGCTCGCTCTCGTCGCCATTGCACAGCACGTATTTCGGTCGAGGCGCCTGCTTGGGTACGAACGACCACTTCATTCCGGTGGAGAATCCGGCTCCGCCGCGCCCGCGCAGCCCGGAGTTCTTCACCTCATTAATAATGGCATCCGGCTCCATGGCGAGCGCCTTCTGCACCGCCTTGTAGCCGTCGAGCTCGAGATACCGGTCGATATTCGTCGCGCCTTGCCCAAAGCGCTTGGAGACGACCTTTACCTCGTCGGGATGTGAGACCAAATCAGCCATTGCGATTGATGATTGAAGATTTCAGATTGCAGATTATCGGGCCAACCATGTTTCAAATCTGCAATCTCAAATCTACAATCTGAAATCCTACTGCGTTCCCTTCTTCTTATACTCATCGAGAATCGCGTCCATCTTCTCCGGCGTCAGATTCTCGTGAAAGTCGTAATTCACCTGCGCCGCCGGAGCCCAGCTGCAAGCCCCGATGCACTCCACCTCTTCGAGTGAGAACAGCCCATCCGGCGTGGTGCCTTTGTGCCCGATCCCCAGCTTCTTCGCGCAGTGATGCAGAATGTCTTCGCCGCCGCGCACCATGCAGCTGATATTCGTGCAAACCTGCACGTTGTATTTGCCGCGCGGCTTGGTGGTCAGCATTGAGTAGTAGCTGATCACGTTGCGGACTTCCAACTCAGTCAGATCCAGACGGCCCGCAATTTCGGCGATCACCTCGTCCGACAAAAATCCGACTTCATCCTGCGCATACAGCAGAGTCGGAACCAGCGCCGAACGCTTGGTCGGATAGTGCCCGACCATCTCCGTAAACCGCGTCTCGAATTCTTCAGAGAACTTCACCGATCTATTTCTCCCAGCACAATATCGATGCTACCAATTGCTGCCACGACATCGGCCAGCAATCTTCCCTCGCACATCGTGGCCAAAGTCTGCAGATTCGCGAAGCACGCCGACCGCATGTGCACCCGGTAGGGTTTCGCCGTTCCGTCGCTCACGATGTAGTAGCCCATCTCTCCGCGCGGAGATTCGACTGCCTGATAAACCTCACCCGCCGGAACTGCAAAGCCTTCCGTGATGATCTTGAAGTGATGGATTAACGCCTCCATCTGCGTCTTCATCTTCTCGCGGTCCGGCAGCACCACGTGCGGCGCATCGGCCTTGATCGGGCCTTCCGGCATACCGTCCAGCGCCTGGCGGACAATTCCGATCGACTCCCGCAGTTCCTGCACCCGGCACATGTATCGCGCGAAGACGTCGCCTTCCTGCGCCACGGGCACTTTGAACTGGAACTTCTCGTAGCTCGAGTACGGCATGTCGCGCCGCAGATCAATGTCCACGCCGCTGCCGCGTAGCGTCGGTCCGGTCGCTCCCAGCGCGATGGCATCTTCGGCCGTCATCTTGGCGACGCCCTTGGTCCGCATCAGCCAGATCGGATTTCCCGTCAGCAGGTTCTCGTACTCATCGACTCTCTCAGGGAAGTAGCCCGCGAAATCGCGCACGCGATCGAAGAATCCCAGAGGCGGTTCCAGTGCTATTCCACCTACGCGGAAGTACGACGTCATCATGCGCTGTCCGCTAACCATCTCAAACATTTTGAGAACTTCTTCGCGCTCGCGGAAGCAATACAAGAAGACAGTCAGCGCGCCAATGTCCATGGCGTGCGTGCCCAGCCACACCAGGTGGGAATTGATGCGCGTGAGTTCATTGAGCAGAACCCGCAGCCACTGCGCCTTCGGCGGAATCTCCAGCCCCAGCAGTTTCTCCACCGCCAGTACATAGCAGAGGTTGTTGGTCATCGGACAGAGATAGTCGATGCGGTCCGTCAACGGCACAACCTGCTGATAGAACTTTGCCTCGCAGGTCTTCTCGATCCCCGTGTGCAGGTATCCGATGTCCGGCATCAGCCGCACAACTGTCTCGCCGTCAATCTCCAGCAACACGCGCAGCACGCCGTGTGTCGACGGGTGCTGCGGCCCCATGTTCAGGATCATCGTGCGATCCTGACCGGGTTCGAGAACTGGAGTTGGCGTCAGATGTGCCATTTACCGGTAGCCCTCCACCGGATAGTCCTTGCGTAGAGGGTGACCTTCCCAATCCTCGGGCATCAGGATGCGGCGCAGGTAAGGATGCCCGGTGAAGCGAATCCCAAACAGATCAAAAACTTCCCGTTCAAAGTAGTTCGCCCCCGCCCAAACCGAAGTCAGCGACTCCACTGCCGGACTCCCGCTGTTCAATCGGACCTTCAGCCGGACTCGTTCCTTCTTGGGGATTGAAAGCAGGTGGTACACAACCTCAAACCGCGGCTCCGCGGGATACCAATCGACGCAGGTGATGTCGGAGAGAAAATTGAACTGGCATGCGGCGTCATCGCGCAGCAGCGCGCAGGCTTCCCGCAAGTCCGACGCGTCGACGTAGATCGTCATCTCGTCACGGTCGAACTTGACGCTCTGAACCGCCGAATCCTTCCACGCCAGCAGGCGCGCCACGGCAGGGTGACTCTTCAGCTGTTCGAGATCAGTTACAGCGGGTGCCAGGGGCATCAGCGTCTTTTTCTCCCCTCGGAGGTTTCACCCCAATCCAGAACGCCCTTTTTCCAGACATAGAAGAAGCCGACCAGGAAGATGCCGATGTACACCAGCATTTCCAGCAGCCCGAACATCCCTTGTCCGGCGGCCTTCAACTCGCGAAGGATCACCGCCCACGGATAGATGAAAACCGCTTCCACGTCGAACAGAATGAACAGCATAGCCACCAGGTAGAACTTCACCGAGAAGCGCTCCCGGGAGTCCCCGATCGGCGTCATGCCGCATTCATAAGGCGACAGTTTTGCCCGTGTGGGTTTACGCTGCCCGATCAGCCAGGAAAGCAGTATGATCGCGCCCGCAATCCCCCCAGCCATAAGAATATGGAGGAGAAACGGGAGGTAGCGTGCGAAGTAATTGTCGGGCATAGCAGGAGATAGATATAATTCGCGCCAAGTGCTCGATTAAACGTTCTAGATTATGGGCTTACACGCGGGAGTGTCAAGCGAACGAGCCGCGAATTTCGGAATTGTGTAATTTGGTAATTGAGTGATTGAAAAACCTGGCGGATCGCGAACAAATCGCTGTTGCAGGAGATTTTCAATTCCCCAATTACACAATTACCAGATCACCCAACCCCTATGATTTTCGGTTTCAATACCGATGTAAAGCACGGTGACACGATCTATCACGTGCAGAGCGAGGCGCGTGAAGGGGAGCAGTTGCTCCAGACACAGGTGTTCGTGCGCGGCCGCTGCGTTGGCAAGAAGGCGACCTCGTACGCCCATCGGGCCGCCGAGTCGCAATACGGGGACTCCCAGAAGGAACAGCAATTGCGGGAGCAGCACCGTCTTGTCCTCGACGCCATCCGCGAAGGCAAACTCGAGACCGTCTTTGACCGCCAGGAGCCCGAGGTCCTCGCTACCGTCAAGGAACTGGAAGTCCAGTGGCTCAATGCCGAGTCGGTACTTGCCGACCGCAACTTGACCATGCAGTTACGCGTGACCGAAGGCGGATCGGCGGCGTCCGGCGCGCGTCTGACGTTCCGTTTCAACCGTCCCGGCGCGGCCCCGTTCTACACACAGGCCGTCACCGATTCCGGCGGCGCAGCCGAAATCAAGATTGAGGTGGAGGAAGTCAATCTGCCGGACGCATCCCTGCTGGTCCAGGCGAACTTCGAGGGCCGCACGGCCACCAAGAAGTTCATCCTGCGCAAGGCCGAATAGATTGTGTAGGGGCGGACGCCGCCGTCCGCCCCGCGACCCTGAGCAATGGCGAAGGGTCGCGTTCCGTCGGCTGAATCCGCAACCGAAGCCAAGCTAAAATCAAAGTTCCCTATGAAACTCCAAATCAATGGCGAAGACAAGGCCTTCGAATCCGCAGCGCCATTCACCCTGGCCGCCCTCGTCGAATCCCTCGGCATGAAGGCTGATCGTGTTGCCGTCGAACTCAATCGCGACATCGTGCCCCGCGATCGCTGGTCCGAAACCATCTTGCAGGACGGCGACAAGCTGGAAGTCGTTCATTTCGTGGGCGGCGGCCTGTAAGCCCCTCTCCTGGCAGGAACTCTCCTAGTCAACGTTTTTCCACCATCTGTTAACTTGACTATCAACTCACCGGGCCTAAAATGTTTGAAACATTTTGACCGCAGTCTGTTTTAAACGCATCTGAGGTGGAATGCAGGATCGCTTCACATCGAACGAAGTCGTTGCGCTAACCGGCATCACGCCACGCCAGCTGCAGTGGTGGGACGAGCGCGGTGTCGTCAAGCCGGAGCACGAAGGGCATCGCCGCGTGTACTCCATGGATCAGGTGACCGAGGTGGCCGTGATCTGTCAGTTGCGTCGCAAGGGATTCTCGCTGCAAGGCGTGCGTAAGGTCATGCGCTTCCTGGCGCAGGAGTTCGGCAAAGGACTCGCAGAGATCGTGGATCGCGATTCCGAAATCCACCTGCTCACCGACGGCGATCATCTTTATCTGGAGACCTCGGCGAAGCAGATTGTCGACATTCTGAAGAACTCGAATCAGCCGATTTTGGGGGTGTGCCTCACCGACGCCGCGCGGGAGGTGCGCGCCGGCGTGATCGCTGGAAAGGTAAGTACCTCAGTAACTTCGCGGGATTACGTCAAGCGTGCTAGAAAGGCTTCGTAAGGCATTTTGGCCCGAGCTCGAACAGCCACGAGGGAGGAACACATGGTCGGTGAACTGGACATCCTGAATGAGTGGATTCCGGAACAGATGCAGCCTGGTACCGTCTTTGTGCTCGAAAATGCCGGTGAGATCGGCGAAAAAGAAGATCCCTACTGGGCCGTGCTGTCCTGTCCTAACTGCGGCATGTTGGGCCTGATCACGCGCAAGCAGATGAATGGGTTCCTGCCCGTGATCTGCGGTTCCGAGCATTGCTCGGCGCAGTTCTTCATCCGCGAAAACGAAGTGATCACGCGCAAACCGTTCTAGACCTTGTCCCCCATCATCTCGTAGAGACGTAGCTTGCTACGTCTCTCTAGCCACGTTACATCCGCTTTCAGCCGTGTTTGGTCTTGCCAAGCGTTTGCGCGAGAGACGTTGCCGCATCGTCTAGGACAGGACTTTCAATTCCACCGGGACTTGTTCGACGATTTCGATCCCAAACCCCTCCAGCGCGGCCACTTTCTTCGGACGATTCGTCAGCAGGCGGATTCTCCGCAGATTCAAATCTGACAGGATCTGCGCGCCGATACCAATCTCGCGCTGGATTTGCTTGGTGTTGTCGTAAAGAGAGGGCAGGGTACGGCCGCCGTGGAATTTCAAGGCGCTGCGCTCGCCGAGTTGTTCGATAGAAAATCCTTGCGAGGTCTGGTGCAAATAGATCAGTGCACCCAGCTCTTCGCTGGCGATGCGCCGCATCGATCCTTCCAGCGTAGCGTGGCATTCGCAACCTGTCGCGCCGAAAACGTCGCCCATCAGGCAGTGGGCGTGCATCCGGACGAGAACCGGCTTTTCGCAATGCTCGATATCGCCGCGAACCAGCGCCACATGCGATTCGCCTCCATCGACTTCACTGGAATAGGCAATCATGCGGAACTCGCCGAACCGCGTCCCGACCAGCGCTTCGCCGACGCGGTTGATGTAGCGCTCGTGCGCCATCCGGTAGCGAATGAGCTCGGCCACAGTGAGCATCTTCATGCTGTGCTCGCGGCAGAACTCGATGAGGTCGGGGACGCGGGCCATGCTGCCGTCGTCCTTCATGATTTCGCAGATCACCCCGGCGGGAATCATGCCCGCGAGGCGCGCGAGATCAACGGAGGCTTCCGTCTGTCCGGCGCGCACCAGCACGCCGCCTTTGCGCGCGCGAAGCGGGAACATATGGCCGGGGCGGGCAAGATCCGTGGGCCTGGTCGCTGGATCGATCGCGACCTGAATAGTGCGGGCTCGGTCGTGAGCTGAAATGCCAGTCGTGACGCCCTGGCGCGCGTCAATGGCCTCGCAGAAAGCCGTGCCGTACTGCGAGGTATTCTCATTGGTCATCAGGCCGATGTTCAGGTGCTCGAGCCGCTCCTCGGTCATGGCGAGGCAAACCAGACCGCGGCCATGCTTCGCCATGAAATTGATGACCTCGGGCGTGACCTTCTCGGCGGCGATAGTGAGGTCGCCCTCGTTCTCGCGGTCCTCGTCGTCCACAACGACGATCATGCGTCCGGCGCGGATTTCTTCAATCGCGTCGGGAACATCGGTGAATGGAGGTTGCGGGGGCATCCTGTGGGCGATTTTAGCAGTTCGACCGAATAGCCGTCGCTCGTCGGTGGCTGGCTGTCGGCGGTGAAGGGTTGAAAGTACCTTCCACGCAGCCGCGTCCGAGATGGGCTTTGGATCTCTACGGAATGAACCAGCATTTCCATGAGTCGAGAAGAAGATTGAATTAGACTCTGGGGCATGAACCGCAGGGAAGTATTCCGCAGTTGTGCCATGGTGGGCGCGAGCTTGGCGCTTGCGCCGTCTTCAGTCTCCGCAGTCGAGAGTAGCGGCGAGAGTCAACACAGGATCAAGCGAGCTGCCGCGGCCGGACTTGCGATGCAGCGAAAGGACTGGGAGCACGGCGTGCTGGCGCAGGCATTTCTGGAGGCCGGCGACAACGAGAATGTCGTGCGGCTGACCAGAGCCGCAATCGTGCAACGCGTGCCGGACGGGCGTCTCGGCGTGATGGACAAGGGCAGCCCGACCGATCCCGCGATGGGTGGCGAAGCCTACCTGCATGCGGCGCTGATCACCGACGACAGAGAGATCCGCGACGCTGTGATGGACATGCTGGAGTGGATCCTGCACAAGGCACCGCGGGCTGCGGACGGCACGCTCTATCACATCTTTGATGGCCCGCAGATGTGGTCGGACGGCTACTACAGCGCGCCCTGTTTTCTGGCGGCGATGGGGCACTATGACGAGGCGCTCGCGCAGATTGACGGTTACCGCAAGCGGCTTTGGGATCCGCAGAAGAAGTTGCTGGCGCACATCTGGGATGACGGCGAGAAGGCGGAGAATCGCAAAGAGTTCTGGGGCGGAGGCAATGGCTGGGCGGCGGCGGGCCTGGCGCGGGTGATTCGGCTGCTCCCCGACGGGCGGAAAGAGGATCGGAAGAAGCTGGTAGCGTTTGCTACGGATCTGATTGGCGGCTGCCTTGTCTATCAGCGGCCGGACGGGCTATTTCATGATGTGATCGATCGTCCAGATACGTTCCTTGAAACCAATCTCGCGCAGATGCTGGCGTTCGCGATCTATACCGGACTCCATGCGGGATGGCTGCCGGAGCGCTATCGTGCCGCGGCAGATCGCATGCGCAGCGGGGCGCGGGCGCAGATGGATCGCTATGGCTTTGTGCAGCACGTCTGCGGGGCGCCAAATTTCGACCGCTCAGGGATCTCGACCGAGGCGCAGGCGTTCGCCATCATGATGGAGGTGGCAGGGCAGAAGGCTGAGAGGAAGCACAGCGGCGGCTAAAGCCGCCCCCTCCTGAGGCCTGAATCGCAGCGCTAAAGCGCTGCGCCACCAAAAAGCAGCGGCACAGGAAAAGTGCGCCTGCTTGGCCTGTGACACCCAGAGTCACCTGCTCAGACCTTGCATCCAGAATCAGAGCAGGTGATGGAACGGTTCAGGCTTCCTTAGCGGCCATCTGCTGACTCAAGTAGTTCGCGATGCCCATCTCTTTAATCGCATGCACCTGCGCTTCCAGGAAATCGGCGTGGCGTTCTTCGTCCTGAATCAGTCGATGGAACAGGAGCTTGGAGCCCTCATCCCCAGCTTCTGCGCAGATGGCAGCCGCCCGGTTGTACTGGTGGACGGCGTCCTGCTCGTCCTTGAGATTGATCTCCATTTGTTCCTGCACCTTGGTCCCGAATTGCGGCTTCAAGCCGACGGGGACGTTGGGCATCCCCTCCAGAAAAATGATGCGCTCGATGAGAGCCTCGGCGTGCTTCATCTCTTCGATGGCCCGCGCCTCGGTGAGGCCGCCGATGCGCGCGTATCCCCAACCGTTGCACATTTCCGCCTGCGTCATGTACTGGATAATTGCCGTCAGCTCGGCATTCAACGCCAGATTCAGTTGCTCAATGACTCGCTTGTCACCCTGCATGAATGTTCCTCCGTTAAGCATCTTGCGGGTTAGTGGCGGGGACATGCTGTGATTTAACTCACAACGGTGGTCCGGAATTATCTCGTGTAAGATTTTGGCGGTCGCAGATGAAGTCCAGTGCAGGCTCGATATGCAGGGCGGAGGACGAATACCTTGTCATCATCCAGAAGAGCATTCCTCAAAGGCAGCGCAGTAGCAGGAGCAGGCATGGCCGTCGGGGCGATACCAAGTCCCGCAGAGATGCTGAAGAGCATGGACCAGACGCATCATGGGGCCGGCGCGGCTTCCCATCCGGCTGCGGAGGATGCCAAGGAATTCACGCGTGGGATCGGAGTCTATCCCGGTGATCCGCGGGACGATTTCAGCCCCGAGATGGTCATCGACAGCGTGCACTACCGCAACCTCGCGCTGCTGCGGCCGGCGTATCACTCGAGCAGCTACGACTACAACCTGACCGCGCAGCTGGTCACCGACGGCATCAAGGAAACAGCCTGGCCAAGCTGGGTGGCGACGTCGACGAGTTCGGGCGGGGTGCTGTCGAAGGTGCAGCGCGAGTTCGTGCTCGATCATGCCCACACTACGACCACCGATGTCCAGGGCACACCAGCCACGGTGCAGATTCATCTCGGGGGCGGGAGGAGCGTTCCGGAGATCGATCGGGTCGACGTTGTGGTGATCCCTCCGTTCGGAGCTGCGAAGTCCGCGCTGGAGTTCACGGTTTCAGTATCGGACGATGCGCGCAGCTGGCAGAAGGTGGGCAGCGTCAGCGCTCCGGAGCCGGCGTCGAAGGAAGGATATCCTCCGGATTTTGTACGCTATGCAACGCTCTACATCCCGTCGATGACGCTCAGTCAGGCTTGCCGCAGCCGGTTCTACCAGATCGAATGCGGCCTCAAGAATGCCCTGCCGCAGATGGCCTACATGCAGTGGCGGATTGGCGAGGTGATGTTCTACAGCCATGGGCAGAGGGTGAACATCGGTGGACCGTACAACTTCACCAGCGCGTGGATGAGCGAAGGGTTGGGCGAGGAATGGGTATATGTCGACCTGGGAGCGAAGTGCGGCTTCGACCGCGTGAAGCTGTACTGGATTGCACGTGCGGCCGAGGGGACGATTCAGATTTCGGATGATGCTGAGAAGTGGGTAGACCTGCATCATTTTGCGGCGGAGACGGGGTTGGTCGATGACTTCAAGCTCCCGCGTCCTGCACAAGGACGTTATGTTCGCGTGCTGATGAAGCGGCCTACTTCTCCGGACGGATATGTGCTGAGCGAGATTGAAGTGTTTGGGCGCGGAGGGCCGGTGGCGCGTCCCCGGCGGAGCGCGCCAAAAGCGGCGGCCATTCACGTTGGCGATCGATTCAATCTGGCGGAATGCAATTGGCTAGTGCAGCGAGCGTCGCAAGTAAGCGGAGGCGGAACAGAACTCTCGAAGCCGGGCGTCAAAGATGCGGATTGGATCGTGGCGACGGTGCCTGGGACGGTTCTGGCTTCGTATCTGAATGTGCAGGCCGTGCCCGACCACAATTTCGGCAAGAATCAGCTGTACATTTCCGATTCCTACTTTCACTCGGATTTCTGGTATCGGACCGAGTTCACGGCACCTGCGCCGGACGCAGGGAAGAGCTACTGGCTGAACTTTGACTCGATCAACTGGAAGGCGGAAGTCTTCTTGAACGGGGAATCGCTCGGCCGCATTGAGGGTGGATTCATGCGCGGCCGGTTCGATGTGACCCACAAGCTGAAGGCAGGCGAGAGGAATGCGCTGGCGGTGCGCATTGAAAAGGTCGCCACGCCGGGCAGCTGCAAGCAGAAGACGTGGGAGAGCAATGGTCCGAACGGCGGGGCACTAGGAGCCGACAATCCTACGTATCACGCATCGATCGGCTGGGACTGGATTCCTACAGTTCGCGGCAGGAATACGGGAATCATCGGGGACGTATATCTTACGGCGACCGCGGCCGTCACGATTGAGAATCCGTTTGTGAACACAGTGTTGCCGGTTCCGGATACCTCGCGGGCGGACGTGAGCATCGAAGTCGATCTGGTGAACCACAAATCTGGGGCGATTAGCGGGAAACTGCGTGGACGGTTCGGCGAAGTGAAGTTTGAGGAGGCAATCAAGCTGGATGGCGCCGCAACCAAGCATGTGCGGCTTGATCCGTCGAGTCATCCGGAGTTGCGGCTGCAGAATCCGAAACTGTGGTGGCCGGTGGGCTATGGCGATCCGCATTTGTATGACGTGGAGTTGAGTTTCGAACTTGACGAGGGCGGACGGTCCGACATCAAGACGTTCAAAGCCGGTGTGCGGCAGATGTCGTTCAAAGAGGACGACGGAGCGCTGAAGATCTGGATCAACGGGCGGCGCTTGATTCCGAAGGGTGGCAACTGGGGATTCAGCGAGTCGATGCTGCGCTACCGGACGCGCGAGTATGACGCGACGTTGCGCTATCACCGCGAGATGAACTTCAACATGGTCCGGAACTGGGTGGGGCAAATTGGCGACGACGCGTTCTACGAAGCGTGCGACCGCCACGGAGTCATGGTGTGGCAGGATTTCTGGCTGGCGAATCCGTGGGATGGGCCCAACCCTGATGACAACGAACTTTTCCTCCGCAACGCGAAGGACACGGTGCTGCGCATTCGCAATCACGCGTCGATTGGAATCTATGTCGGACGCAATGAGGGATTTCCGCCTCAGACCCTGGAAGATGGGCTGCGGGGCATGCTGGGGGAACTGCATCCGGGGCTGCACTACATCCCGAGTTCGGCGGACGGCGTGGTGGGCGGCGGTGGCCCGTATGCGGCAATGCCGCTGATCTACTATCCGACGTCGGCGCAGTTTACGAAGCTGCACAGCGAGATCGGCATGCCGACGATTCCCTCGGGAGAGAGCGTGCGGGCGATGATTTCGAAGGACGCGCTGTGGCCTCCGGGGCTGGAGTGGGGACTGCACGATTTTTGTGAAGGCGGAGCGCAGCGCGGCGACAGTTTCATGGCCATGATCGAGCAGAGCTACGGCGGGACGGACAATCTCGACGAGTGGATTTCGCTGGCGCAATTTGTCGATTATGAAGGATTCCGGGCGGAGTTCGAGGCGCAGAGTAAGTACCGCATGGGGCTGCTGCTGTGGATGAGCCATCCTTGCTGGCCGTCGTTCCTGTGGCAGACGTATGACTACTATCTGGAGCCGATGGCGGCTTACTTCGCCTGCCGGAATGTGTGCGAGCCTTTGCACATTCAGTGGAATCGCTTGACCGATGCGGTCGAAGTGGTGAATTACAGCGCGGGCGATATGCGGGGACTGACAGCGCTGGCTGAAGTTCTGAACATGGATGGATCGGTGAAATGGACCAAGAGCGCGTCGCTGGATAGTCCCGAGGACAGCGCGGCGACCTGTGTCCAGATGGAATATCCGGCCGATTTAACGGCGGTGCATTTTGTCCGGCTCACTCTTTCACGCGAGGGTAAAACCGTATCGAACAATCTCTATCTGCGCGGCGTGCAGGAAGGGAATTTCCGGGCGATTCGGCAGTTGCCCAAAGCGCGTGTCAAGACATCGACGGAAGTCACGCGTCAGGGAGATTTGTGGCGGCTGACCACGCAGGTGAAAAATCTGTCGGCGCATCCGGCGCTGATGGTGAAGTTGACGGCGGTGCGGGAGAAAAGTGGGGACAGGATCTTGCCGGCGATCTACGGCGATAACTATTTCACGTTGCTACCGGGCGGGGAGCGAACGATTCAGACAGAACTGAGGCATGCGGACACACGGGGAGAGCGGCCACGGATGCTGGTTCGCGGGTATAACGTGGAGGCGGTTACGAGCTAAAGGGAGACGCCGCAGAGAATCGTGCCTGGGTTCGGTAAGATTCCTTCATGCCGGTGACGACGGAAGACCTGCGACGGATGGCGGTTGCTGAGAGTCTCTTCGCTCCGATGACGCTCAAGCGGGCGCTGCACCGTATGCAGTTCGTGCAGGCAGACCCGATTCGCGCTCCGGCGCGGGCGCAGGACTTAATCCTGCGGCATCGAGTCAAGGGCTATCGCGCTGGCGATCTCGAGCAGCGTTATGGTGGACTGGGCCGCAACGGGCTTGGGGTTGAAGAGGATTTCTTCATCAACTACGGCTTTGTGACGGCGGAACTGCAGCGCTTGATGCATCCGCGGTCGGCCAGTGGTGTGCCTGCGGCGGGAGGACTGCCTTGGCCTGCTGCGCGACGCAAGCGAGCGCAACTTCTGCTCGACTTCGTGCGCGAGCGGGGCACGGTGCATCCGCGGGAGGTCGATGAATACTTCGCGCACGGCAAGGTCAAGAACTACTGGGGCGGCTCGTCGAACGCAACGACGCATTTACTGGATGCCATGCACTATCAGGGGCTGCTGCGCGTGGTGCGGCGCGAGGCGGGGATCCGGTTGTACGCGGCGCACGATCACGCCGCGGCAGTTCCGGATGAGGCGGCGATCGAGGCGCGGATGGATGCGCTGGCCGATGTGGTGATCCGCATCTACGCTCCGATGCCACTGGGGAGGCTGCGATTCGTCCTACGCAGGCTGGGGTATGCCGCGCCGCAATGGGACGACCGGATCGCCGGCACGATCCGTCGCGCAAGGGAAAGGCTGGCTCACGCTCAGGTGGACGGAGTGGATTGGTACTGGCCCGCGGAATGGAAGGCGCGCCGCAGCGGCCCGGACGATGCAGTCCGCCTGCTGGCGCCGTTTGATCCGGTGGTGTGGGATCGGGATCGATTCGAGCTGCTGTGGGGATGGGTCTACCGCTTTGAAGCTTACACACCAGCCGCCAAGCGCGTGCGCGGGTACTACGCGCTGCCGATGCTGTGGCGCGATCGCGTGATCGGCTGGGCGAATCTGGCAGCGAAAAATGGCTTGCTGCAGACAGAGTTCGGATATGTGGAATCGCCTCCCGGAGATGCCGCGTTCCGCAGGGAACTGGACGCAGAGTTGGAGCGAGTGAAGGAATTCCTGGGACTCTCGAGGGAAAACTCCCGGAAACCCATCTGGCAGGAGTCAGACTCGCTTCAACTAAGAGCTTCCTGCTCAGCTCCGGCGAAGAGCGCGCGCATGGCGCGGAGAACGAGTTTGGCCAGCAAAACGATCACCACGATGAACAACACCGCCAAGGACCCAGCAACGTAAGGATGGCGGGTGGCGAGCCACGTCAGGCCGATGGCGACGACGTCTTCGCCGAGGCTCAGTGTGATGTTCGAGATGGGCTCCGGCGAAGGGGTGACGGCGGCCCGGGCAGCGGTCTTTCCACCGTGAGCGATCAGGGCAACTCCTGCTCCTAAGAGCGCGGCCAGCAACTGATGCTCCGGAGAAAGCTGGCTGGTGGCGCGATAAGCAAGCAACCCGGCGACCGGAACGCGGATGAAGGTATGCAGCGCGTTCCACATGAGGTCGAATGCGGGGATTTTGTCAGCGAAGAATTCGACGACAAACAGGGCGCTGCTGGCGGCGATGACCGGCCAACCCGCGAGCAACTGAAGACCGGGAGGCAGCGGGAGATGGCCAAAGCGCGCCAGAAGTCCGAGGGCAGCCACGGTGGCGTAGAGATTCAGGCCGGACGCGAAGCCGATGGCCACTAACAGGGCAAACAGTTCGGCAGGCGGAATTTTCAGGACGTCAAGCAATGGCTCGTCCTCGACCGAGTCAACTTTGCGCACAGACTGCAACTACCAACGGTAGGAGGGTACACAAAGGACGAACGGTTGTATAGGCCGTTGAGTGTTATCCCTCGCAAAAGGAAAAGGCCGCTGTGAGAGCGGCCTTTGAATCCAGTTGAGTCCGGAATTACAGAGTGGACTCGATTTCAAAACCCCATGCTTCCAGAAGGGGCTCAGGAATGTACTTCGAGTTCTTGTTGCGGCGGGCCCACTCGCGCAGGCGGGTGGAGCGCAGGTATTGATCCGGAGACAGCTTGTATTCCCGCACAACTTGCTCAAACTCGGTGATGGTGGGGGTAATGGGGCCGATCGGCTCCGGCTTGCCCCAGTTAGGATTTCCGCGTCGCTTGGCCATGAACAATTGCCTTTCTACTCAGGGGGAATGAAACTGCTAAAAACCGTCTAACTATAAGATTCTCCGGGCCCGTCGGCGGATTCTTAGAATCCGGGTATGGACAAGGATCGATCCTCGACTTCCATACGCAAGACAGACCTATCAGGAGACTGAATATCTTACCGGCAAATTAACCACAAAGTCAACGATTATTTGCGAATTCTGGACGATTGTAACATATTTAACATTTTGAAAACAAACGGCTTATCTTAAATTAAGCCGGTCTGCGTCCTTCACTACCGACCAAACGTGGGCCTCAGTGGTTGCCAAGCCGAAAACCAACTACAAACCTAAGTTACGCCGGTAATCCGCGGTATGTGCCTGGACGTTGCCCCGGTTTGGCCGATAGAACTAGAGTTCAGAGAGGGGCTTCTTTTCGTATTGCCAGACGACCGGCGGAAGACCGCGAACAGAGCGCCGTATCCCAGAAAGCGCCGGAACTCGATCCATGGCCCTGAAGTCGCTTTTGTTGTGTTCAGACGAGAAGATCGTGCGGGTACTGCGACGCGTACTCGGTGATCTGGACATTGAGGCGGAGCTCTGCCCCAGCTCCGACGCCGCCCTGCGCAAGCTGACGCGGCAGCGCTTCGAAGCCATCATCGCCGACCTGTCGGACAACGGAGCGATCGAGGTGTTGCGCAGCGCGCGCTCGGCCCCATGCAACAAGCAGGCGGTGGCCGTGGCGATCGTCGAGCCGATCGTTGGCCTGAAAGCCGTCTTCGATGTAGGGGCTCACTTCGTCTTGTACAAGCCAGTTTCGAGCGAGCGCGCCAAGTCCAGCTTCCGTGCCGCACGCGCCTTGATGAAAAGCGAACGCCGGCGCAATGCCCGCGTCACGGTGCAGATTCCGGTCGTCATGCGAAGTCCCGAGGCCGGCGCAAATATGAAGGTGTCAACCGTCGACCTGAGCGAGGGAGGCATGGCGGTGGCCCTGCCAAACCGGCGGCGCACAAGCGGAAGATGGCAGATCGCGTTTACCTTGCCCGGCACATCCAAAGCACTGGAGATCTCGGCCGACCTGGCCTGGGAGGGATCGAAGGAGCAGGCCGGCCTGCGGTTTCAGCAGCCGTCGCCGGAAACGACCCTGATCTTGCGGGAATGGCTGAAGCAGAATTCTCCCGATGTCGAGCAGGACGATCCGCCCATCCGCTGCCAGCTCACCGACATGAGTGTGGGAGCGTGCTATCTGGAGATCGCGTCGCCGTTCCCGGTGGCAAGCCGTCTGACGCTCTCCATGCGCGCGGCAGGGGTTGAACTGCGGGTGCAGGGAGTAGTCAGAGTGATGCATCCAGACAAAGGAATGGGCGTCGAGTTCACGCAGAACACTCCGGAACACCGGTCAGCCCTGGAGAAGTTCCTGACGGTGCTCTCGACGGACCGCGCGCTGCAGCCGGAACTGTTCGTTCAGCCGGACGGCCTGGAGGCCGACGGAATCGAGATGCCCACCGAGTCGCAGATGGAAGATCCGTTGCTGCAACTCTTCTGCGGAGACCCACTCTCGAGCGAGGCGTTTCACGAAGCATTGCAGAAACAGCGGGCCATACTTCCCACAGCCGCAAAGACCCAGGCGGCCGCCACATCCGCGTAAGTTCCCGCCCGTCGAATCTCGCCATCCTGTCCGATTTTCAGCCCGGAACGTTGACGCCGCTTAAGAACCCGCCCAAGTGGCCGGTCGCCATCACCACAAGTGCCGCGAGGCCTTCGATCCACAAACGGTAGGCGGGCGGATCGGTCATCTTCTTTCGTGGGCGGAAGTGCAGCCACCAGACGAAACAAATCAAAACCGCAGACAGACTGCCCAGCAGAAGATGGAGAAGCAGGTTGCCCTTGAGCCGCTGGCCTTCCAGTTGCAGCTGCCAGGCGATGATTCCCGTAACAACAGCCGGAATCGCCGACAGCGCCGCAACCACCAGGTTGTAGTAAGCAACATCGGCAAAGGTGCGGCGCTTGGTCCAGTATGCGATAAGGTCAAAGGCCACGGCCGTCAGGAACAACGCGATCGGAAAATGGATCAGGACGACGTGTTGCGCATGCTTGGCGAATACGATAGTCCTGATATCAAAGGGGTTCGGGCGCATCCACGTCAGTAGTGTCATGCAAAAGACCTCAGACCTTAGGCCTCGGACCTCAGTCAGGGTTGCGCGATGATTTTTCCGATCATTTTCGGATGAAATCGGCAAAAGAATGGATATTCGCCGGCTTCGGTGAAGCGAAATTCGAACTTGTCGTCCGTATTCAGTGTCGACGATTTGAATTTCCCCTGAGCGCTGTCAACGGAGTGGGGATCGTCATCGTGGTTGATCCACGTAACGGTTGTCCCGACTTTGACGGTTAACTGTGGCGGACTGAATTTGTAGTTGTCGATGATCACCTGCTGCGCGGCATCAGCTGCCGCGACAGGCGTCAGTAGCATGCCAGAGGCACTTTCACGCTGCGCTGGCGACGCGTTGCCGGCCAGAGTCAGTACCGCCGCGATCGCAATCAGGACGGCAACGCCCCACTTACTGCGAACCTGCTTCATCCCAGACTCCTGCATTGATTTGCTCCTTGTTGTCCAGTTCACTGCCTGTGCTCCTCATCGGGTCGCGTAGCTCGTGAAAACATAGTCCCGGCTCTGTGCCACTGTGTGGCAGGCGAACCCGCACTTGGCATCATTCGCCTGTGGCGGTTTGTCATTCTCATTGCCGGCTCTGAAGGCACCGGAGGCCGCGTCGAACTTGAATGCCGCATAGCCCCATCCGCCGCTGTCGGCGAACCGTTTGCTGTCCTTCGCCATGAAATCCGTGTCAAGCTGAGAGCCGCCCACGGTCGGCTTGCCGGGAGCGTCTTCATTCTTGATCGCGCTCCAATGGACTTTTGCCATCTTGGCGCCATCGGGGAAGGGCTTGCCGTTGCCGGGAATGCCCGACTTAAAGGCGTCAATCATCACCGGGTTGCCTACGATTACCGCCAGGACTTCCCCGTGATGACTGACATTAATCACCTGCCAGCTTTCGTATCCCTTGAACTCGGAAAATGCGAGCCCGTTGGGTACCTGCAGGGAATACTTGTCTTGGCTGGTGGAAATCGCGATCGCCGACACAACCGCGATTGATACGAGGCTCAGACTGATCAGCAAACTTTTGCGCTTCATTTCCGCAACTCCTCATCCGATTTGATCAACACCAGGCGCGCTCTCAGCAAGACCGCGCTGTCCCTGACAGCTGTTTCTCTGTCCGCCGCCTGCAGGCCCGATTGCGTGCTCATCACATCACGCGCAGAACTCCGCCGCAATTAGACCAACGTATCGGTGATACTTTTGTATTGGTTCGAGGGATGTTCCGGCTTACGGCAGGCGTTGCGGATCGACCGCCTGAATTTTGCTCTATGTTTCTTTGAGGCTGTCTTCAGCCTTATGGGTGGCAACGTATTTCGTTGCCCCGTTCAGACCATCCGACATGGCGATTCTTCGGGGCTTTCGGGCCAGTTTTCAGGGTAGTACCTGAATTGTTAGTTCCGTTGCACGCCCATCCTGGATTGAAAATGCCCGGACGGGCCTGGCTGCGTATGGCCGAGGAGTGACGATCAGATGGATCGCTTCAGAATAGCCGGCCAACGCGATGTCTTTGGGCGAAGGTTCGTTCGCGTCCAGCCAGTACGGATGCGAGTGATAGATGCCCAGGAATTCGAGCCAACGCTCGCGAAATTCCGCTGTCAGACGCACGATCTCTCTGGACGTGATCACGTAGTTCCTGATCGGATCAGCCGCGCCATTCTTTGCCGGGAACGCCCGCGTGATTACGTCGTTCTGCCCCGCCAGAATCCCGCAGCATTCTCGATGCGGGTGGCGGCGGGCATGCGCCAGAAGCTGCCCAAGCACTTTGCGGCGACTTCGAACGGCTCGCTCCATTCCGGGAGTCTACAAGGAGACGAATGTCCTCATCAACCGCGGAACCCGAGAAAGATATCGACTCGGGCGCAGCACCCCGCGCCTATTGAATCTCGGCATTCCTTTCCATCAGTATGGCCAGCATGCTGATGATTCTCTACCTCGCCGCCCGCCGCCGCTGCTCACTCGCTTTCCTGATTTCGCTCATGTCCCCCACGGGCCGAAGCTCCCAAATGGTGCCGAACTTCAGCGCCGGATGCTGCGCCATGAGTTGCTGAGCGTGATTCATGTCCCGCGCCTCAAGGATGCCAAGACCCCCGATTTGTTCCTTGGTTTCTGCATAGGGACCGTCAGTCGTCACAACTTTGCCGTTCCTCCAGCAAAGGGTCAAAGCGGTTTCCGGACCCTGAAGCGCGTCTCCGTCGGCCCAATGCCCGTTGGCGCGAAGATGTTCGTCGTAGGCAAAGCATTGGTCGAACATCGAGTTGCGCTCGCTCTCGGGCAGGTTGTCGAATTTGTCCTTGTCGTAGTAGCCCAAACAAATGTATTTCATCGTTCTTCTCCTCCGCTGGCACCCAGCACAGCCGTCACAGATTGTCTGTCACGGTTTCAAGTAATGAAGCGCAACCGATCCTGATTTAAGAATCTTGGAATCGACAAGTTTCAACTGGAATTTTTTCTGCAGGCTGGCGCCTTCCAGCAGCCGCCTCCCCTCTCCTGCAATGATCGGCTGAACGACAAAACGAAATTCATCGACCAGACCAAGCTCTACAAGTTGTGATGGGATCGCGACGCCGCCGGTCATAATGTTTTTGCCCGGTTCCTGTTTCAATTTCAGGATTTCATCTTTGAGGTTCGTACGAACGATTCTCGTATTTTTCCCATCAGCGCTGTCCAACGTTTGGGAAAAAACAATCTTGTTCTTGGAGTCGAATGCGTCAGCAAAGTCGTTCTCCGCTTTTGTCTCAGAGTGGCTTTTGGCGATGTCGGGCCAATAAGGAACCATCAATTGATAGGTTTTGCGCCCATAGACGAAAAGGTCGGCATCGCGGAGGAGCTCGGTATAGTGTTCAAGCAGTTCCGCATCGGCAACGAGTTTGGTGTGCTCGCAGCAGCCGTCCAGGGTAACGTTGATTGCGTAGATTAACTTCCTCATTGGATTGTCCTGTCCCTCTAATGCGCGAATGTTTTATAGACTGCCGATTCCAAGACCGCCGGCCCGCTGGTAATTGATGACAATCTCTCCCCTGTCATCCTGAGCGTAGAACGAGCTCGCGAAGCGAGTTCGTTCGGCGTCGAAGGATCCCAAGCCTCTTCGTAACTGCACGAATGTGACAAGGTAATCTCCCGATGTGCGTTTGGGCCGCCCTCCATTTCCGACTGTGCCGCCGCCTTCGGCACCAGGCAACCGATGCTGACGGCCAGTACGAAGGCCAGGATGCTGACGATTCTTTCCCTCGCAGACGCCCGTCGCCGCCGCTCGCTGGCCTTCACGATTTCGTTCATGTCGCCCGCTGGCCGAATCTCGAAGATGTTGCCGTACTTCAGGGCCGGATGCCGCGTCATGAGCTGAACTGCATGATTTATGTCCCGCGCCTCCAGGACGAGAATGCCGCCGAGTTGTTCCTTGGTTTCCGCGTAGGGACCGTCCGTCGTTGCAACCTTGCCGTTCTTCCAATACAGGGTCAGGGCGGTTTCCGCAGGTTGCAGCGCTTCTCCACCGGCAAAATGCCCGTTGCCGCGAAGATAGTCGTCGTATTCGAAGCAGGTGTCGTACAAGGCGTTTCGCTCGCCCTCGGGCATGCCATCGAACTTGCCTTTGTCGTAGTATCCCAAACAGACGTATTTCATGATTCTTCTCCTCATTGCGAATCGGCGAAACCGGCAGTAGGCGTTGCGTCGGCTTTCATCCCGTAACGACTAACTTGTAACGACTGCCTTGTACGACGGCTTCGTCACTACTCCGCGCGTGTTTCCGAGGTGCAGTTGTTTACTTGCTTCCGCCGGGCGCCTGTTCCGGAGCGGGGAAGAAGAGCAGCTCGCGCACCTCACCCGCTGCATCGCAGGTGATGGCACCCCTGCGCGCCCACCCCAGCGCCTCCTCCATATTCGCGGCTTCCAGAATCCAGAAGCCGCCGATGTGCTCCTTGGTCTCGATGTACGGCCCGTCGGTGACGAGCACCTTGCCGTTGGGCTGCTTCCGCACCGTCTTGGCGTTGGCGGCCGGCGAGACGCCGCAGGCGAACTTCCTGACGCCGGCAGCAATCATTTCGCGGTTCAGCGCGTGGATCTCCTCCATCATCGCTTCGGTTACGGTGGACGGGTCGAAGTTGTCGGGAAGGTAGCTGGCAACCAAATACTGAGGCATGAGGTTCTCTCCTTGTTTTCTGTGATTTGTCTTCTATGACTTTTCTGATGGCTCGGTTTCCTGCTCAATTGTTTTCCCTGGACCAGGACCCGGTAGCTCATCGTTTCTTTGTCCTATAGTCGTCACGGAGACGGGAAATCGACAAGCTGCTCCAACTTTTTTTCGATCGCGGTTCCTCCACCATTTTCCCGCCTTCCATCGTGGGCTATAAACGTGCAGGTAATCTGGCTTTTGCCTTCCCAGAGCGGAGATATTGCTAGTACTTATCTCAGGTTGACTGTGGTTTTGTGAAGCAGACTATGGATTCAAGGAGAATTCGATGGAAGTAAGACTGGCCAGGTTGATCGGATTATCCGTTTTTCTGCTGGCGCTCCTGCTTTGCCCTGGAGTGCGGGCTCGAGCGCAGCAGGGCGATGCGCCCTATCCCAATATGGCTCCGCTTGACCAATATCTAATGGCAGACCGGGATACCGAAATCGCTTTGGCCAGGACTGCGGCCCCAAGAGCCATTTCGGACAACGCGGAGATCATGGTCCTCGACCGCGATGGCTACAAACCAGCGGTTAAGGGTACGAACGGATTCGTATGCATGGTCGAGCGAGCCTTTAGCGGCGGCCTCGATTTTGCGGAGTTTTGGAATCCGAAGAATCGTTCTCCGATCTGCTTCAACCCGGCCGCTGCGCGTTCGTATCTCCCGATCACCCTCGCGAAGACCAAATTGGCGATCGCTGGAAAATCGAAACCGCAGATATTCGACGTAATCGAAGCCGCCCTCGACCGGAAAGAATTGCCAGCGATTGAGCCCGGAGCGGTGTGTTACATGATGTCGAAGGAGGGCTATTTGAATGATCACATCGGGCACTGGCACCCACACCTGATGTTTTTTGTCCCCTTGACTGAAGCGAAAGCCTGGGGCGCGAACCTGCCAGACTCGCCGATTTTTGCTGACGTGGAGGTTCCGAATCGATTGACTGTGTTCATGGTCCCAGTTTCAAAATGGTCAGATGGCACAGTGGATTCGGCCAGCAAAAACTGATGTCGAATCCACATCTTCGTGCCGGGATGCAGTCGGGCCAGGCGGAAAATTAGCAAACCGCACGACAACGATGGGGTACCCCGGATATGTTCCTGCAGGAACACAATGTCATGGCGCTATTGGGCATACGTTCCTGTCATGACAGCTAAGATCAAGAAAACAAGGCGGCCAGCGCCGCGGAAAGCTGGCGATCGCATTGAAAGCCCACCCTCCCGCCAAAAAGCGCGGGAAGGGTGGGGCAACCTCATTTTTGAGAACTTATGAAAGGCTGGGCCAGCCCCCAAAATTGAGGAACGTTCCGCCTGTCTCCGCTTCGTTCTTTGTCATCCTGAGCGAGGATTGGTCTTTGCGCTTCAAGCGCAAAGACCAACCGCAGTCGAAGGACCCCGCGTTTCTCGATCCC
>Ga0335080_10000113_pt1 | contig 69862 bp, 58 predicted proteins | sample Lox_Sample_34_FD_206720 | JGI IMG/M metagenome (GOLD analysis project Ga0335080, IMG submission 206720) | Soil microbial communities from Loxahatchee National Wildlife Refuge, Florida, United States - Lox_Sample_3.4 | ecosystem: Environmental > Terrestrial > Soil > Wetlands | place: USA... | reverse complement strand
CGCGCAGCCGGTCGCGCAGGCGACGAACGGTCTCGGACAGGCGCTCGTCCGTGACCGGTTTCAGGACATAGTCGACAGCCTCCCGTTCGAACGCCTCGACAGCGTACTGGTCGAACGCCGTCACGAACACGATGTGCACGCCTTCGGACGCGCGGCGCGCGACATCGAGGCCGGTCAGCCCCGGCATCCGGACGTCGAGAAAAAGAATGTCCGGATCCTGCTGCTCCATCGCGCGCAGCGCGTCGGGGCCGTTGGTCGCTACGCCGACGATCTCCAGCTCCGGCCAGACGACGGCCAGGCGGTCGCGCAGGTATTGCGCGAGGTGAGGCTCGTCCTCTGCGATGAGAGCCCGCGGCGCGACCAAGACGTCGCTCATCGGGACACCGCGGGCAGCGTGACGGTCGCCCTCGTGCCGGGTCGACGATCCTCGAGCTCCAACGCGGCGAGCGGACCATACAGGGTCGCCAATCGCTCACGCAGGTTGGCGAGTCCCAGGCCCGTCGAATCTCCGGAGCGCGTCGAGCTCACGCCGACACCGTTGTCGGCCACCGTGAGCACCAATCGCTCGCCGGTCAGGCGCGCGCTGACGACGACCTCGCCGGCGTAGGTTGCGGGTTCGATGCCGTGCTTGACGGCATTCTCGGCCAGCGGCTGCAGCAGCATCGGCGGCAGCGCAAGGGACGCCAGCTCCGAGGGAACGTCGATCGTGTAGCGCAGTCTCGGCCCCACTCGCAGGCCGATGAGATCGAGATAGGCGCGCAGCAGCTCGACCTGGCCACCGAGCGTCGACTCGGCGCCGGTGGTTGCAGCGGCGGCGCGTCGCAAATAGTCGATGAACCGCTCCACCAGGCGCTTCGCCTTGCCGGGATCGGCATCGATGAGGCTGACGACGTTGGCGAGGGTGTTGTACAGGAAGTGCGGTTCGACCTGCGCTTGAAGCAGCTTCAGCTCCGCAACCTTGATCTGGCGCTCGGCAGCAGCGACCCGGGCGCGTTCGCTGTGAAAGACGGCTTCGGCCCTGGCTTGCCGTTCGCGCGCGTAGAACAAGGATGCCAGGATGCCCGAGATGGTCAGACTCAAGAGCAGCACGGCGATCGCGCCCTGCGCCGAAAACACCCACCTTCGCTGTGCGTCCCACGAGAGCAGCGTGAAGCCGAGCCAATATCCGCCGAACACGCCGGCGATCGAGACGATCGAATAGTAGATCGACCTTGCGACGACCGAGAGGTCGCGCAGCGAATCGCCGAGAAGCCGGTGGCTCAGGCTGAAACCGAGATGAATGAGGAATCCGACGCAGTTGGCGACGACGAAATTGATCCAGAAGGCTCGCGCCAGCCGGGCGTCGGGATCGAACAGCAACGCCAGAACCGTGAAGGCGACGGCGAATCCCACGTTCCAGATGAACGTGTAGAGCAGATCCCGTCCGGCGGACGGCTTGAAACGCCGGAAAAAGGCGATGCTTTCGAGCGGGTGGCCCGAGCCGTGGCAGGGCGTCGATGCCGTCCCGATGGCCGAGGGAGCGGGAGGGTCGAAGGCGGTCGGTTCGTTCATAACTTGCATCCGCGTACGAGACTGTTCGGACATTGTCGCGACGAGTCGCGGCGCAGGAAAGGCGACGGGAGCCGAACCGTCGATTCTAGGCGCCGAACGGGCGTCCGGCGGCGCGAATGGCCCGGACCGGCCCCGCGGCGGCGACCGCCGGCGGCAAACGCCGCGAGCTCCGGGCGGGTACAGGCAGTCGGCACGCTTCCGCCACGCCTCTCCATCGCGCCGGCGCCGACGCCCGGTCGGCCATTCTCCTACGACGAAATAGCCGTGCGCTGATTCCCGCGCCTCGCGACCGGGCCTAGATTGTGGACTCCTCCTCATCACGAACGAGGGTGCCCGATGGTCTCGATCTCGTGGTTGCCGTGGGTGTTCCTGTTGGGCGGCTTGGCCGGGATGCTGATGCTCGCCCTTGCGAGCATGGCCGCCAGACAAGAAGAGGGCGCCGACCGCGCGGAAGCCGCGGTCCGATCGGCGGGCAGGCAGTTAGCCCGCGACTGGCGATCGGACGTCTGAGCGTCGTCGGCTGACTTCGCACGGCAATTGATCGCGAAGCCAGCCGACTTCGCTCGCTCACTGCGTCGTCGCGAAGGTCCAGTCCCCGGTCTGGACATCGGTTCCGGCGACCGGCTTCAGGCTGCCGGTGAACCCGCCGGAGATCGCCGCCCCTTTGAGGTTCATGGTGACGAGCGCGGGGTAGAGGCTCTGCGCCTGGCCGGCTCCCGCCCCGTGCAGTTGACCGTCACGGTCGCCGCGGGTCCGGATGCGACGTCCGCCAGGAAGATGGATCCGATGTACTCCGCGTAGCCGTTATCCTGGCGCTGTTGCTCACCTTTACGCCGCTCGGAAAGCTCTTCGCGAACCGCTACGGCAACGCGATCCTCATGGGCGCTCTGACCGCGATCGCCGATGCCTGGTCTCATCCCGGCCGCTTCCGACTCGAGTACGGAGAAGCACTGCTGACCGGCCTGGTATCGGGTCTTCTCGTTCTGGCGGGCTCGTTCGTGCTCGAGGACAGGGCGCGTCTGCCTCGTGAACTCTGGGCACGAATGCGCGGGACGGGCGCGCCTCGATGACCATGAAGCAGTAACGCGTGCACTAGGGGAGTGTCGATCGCGTGCAGGAATGGCGGTCGACGCCAGCACGACGGCCCCGCTCGGGGCCTTCACAGAGGAGTGCGGCGGCCGTCCGGACAGCTTTCGCCGCCCGGACGCGTCGGGTCAGCCGCGATGTCGGCTACGGTATCGAATACGCGAGCACGCCCCCGAGTGAATAGTCCGCGCATGCCGCCGCGTCAAGGCGCGCACGCGCGCCTCGAGCTCGCCGAGTGCGAATGGCTTGACCAGGTAGTCGTCGGCGCCGAGGTCGAGCCCCCGGATGCGCTCTTCGACACGATGCCGAGCCGTGAGCACGAGAACAGCCGTTTCGCTTCGCCGGCGGCGAAGGCGATTCAAGACCTCGAGGCCGTCGACTCGCGGCAGCCCGAGGTCGAGCACTACCACGTCGAAGTCGCGAGTGCCGAGGAGCTGATCCGCTGCGGCGCCTTCCGCAGCCGTATCGACGACGTAGCCCAGGTCCCGGAAGGTGAGCGCAATGACCGTGCGCAATTGCGTGTCGTCTTCTACCACCAGGAGGCGCATCGAGGTTACCCGGAGTCCGGACGCGTCAAGGATGGGACTGGTGCAACGCCTTGTCCAGCGCCGTGGGTTGCAGCATCGAGTCGATGCGGCGAGCCGCGGACGCGATCGATAGTCTCGATAGAACCGCCCGCCGCTTTCACTGAATCACGTCGTCGGCGAGGAGCAGCAGCGACTGTGGAACCGTCAGGCCGAGCGCTCTGGCGGTCTTGAGATTGATGACGAACTCGAATTTTGTCGGTAGCTGCACGGGGAGGCCTTCCGGTTTCGCCCCGCGCAAGATCCGATCGAGGTACGAAGCGACCTCCAGCACCTGCTGCGTCCGATCGAAGCCGTACGAGGCCAGGCCGCCCCCGTCCGGATAGAAACGGAACGGATAGATCGTCGGCAGATTGAGCCGCGCCGCGAGTCCGATGAGGAGATCCCGTCCGGTCGAATTTATCGGATTCGGCGCAACGATGCACCCGCCGCCTGATTCCTTCGCGAAAGCCGTCAAGGTCGGCGCGAATTCGCCAGCCTCGTCCACGCGGGCGGCAACTACCTTCACGCCCAGCGGATGAACATGCTGCGAGACCTGGAGGAACGCAACGTTCGCGGCAATCTGCGAATCGCAGACGACTGCCACCCGACGGACGCCCGGTGCCAGCTGCGTAAGCAGCTCGAACCACTTAGCGGCAATGCCAGGCTCGAAATTATGAAAGCCGGTCACGTTTCCGCCGGGATGCCCCAGACTCGCGGCGAAACCGCTTCCCACCGAGTCGGACACGCTTGTGAAGACCACTGGTATGCTGCGCGTCGCTTTCATCAGCGCCGCCACCGCCGGATTGCTCGAGGCGAAGATGACGTCCGGCGAAAGTGCGACGAGCTGATCCGCGGCAGCCTGGAGTTGGTCGGTTCCTTCGACAGGGAGACCAACGTAGCGAAGATTGCGAACTTCCTTCCAGCCGAGCGTCTGGAGGCGATCCTTGAGCGCGGGGACATACTCTCCCCAGAATTCCTCGTTGCTGCGGAAGCTCAGGATCCCGATGCGTCGCACGCGGTCGACCTGCTGAGGAGCCGCGAGCGTCGACCAGATGGTCGTTGCGCTACCCAGGAGTGCGACAAATTCGCGACGTCTCATTCTGCGGATCGTCCTGCCGAGGTGCGTGCCACACGTCGGCCAGGACTAAATTAGCACATCTCCAGGTGCCCCTAACCCCCTTCGAGCGCCCGCGCTACGCTACCTTAGTCCGTCAGTCTCATCTTGCGCAGCAACGCACTCCACCGCGGATCGGCGTGCAGCGGGCGCAGCAATGAGATGCCTTTCAGGTCGCTGAGACCGGGGTCGCGCTGGATGTACGCCCGCTCGAGCCATTGGAAGGCGATGTCCATGTCGCCCCCTGCCGCGTACACCACCGCGATCTGGAAGGCCGCGTCCGCCGCGTGCCTTGCGATCAGCTCGTTCAGCGCCGCGTCGGCTTCCGCCCCGCGGCCCGCGGCGCGATGTACGATCGCCAGCGCATAGAAGCGCCACGACTCCGGTTCCCGCAGCGCCTCCTCCAGCGCCTCATCACTTCGACCCTGGGCGAGCAGGTTCAGCCCGAGGAATGCGTGTGCGCCGTGTCTCTGCGGCGCAAGCTCGAGCGCTTTCCGATACGCCTGTTCCGCCTCGGCGAGCCGATCGGCCGCGTCGAGCGTTATCCCGAGGCTGTGGTAAGCCGTTGCATTCAAGGGGTCCTGCTCGATCGCGTGGCCCCAAAGCGCGATCGCCTCGTCGAGGCGACCGAGCCTGAAGGCAAGGCCCGCGGCGTGGCGAAGACCGGCGGCATTGCCCGGCGCCAGCTCCAGCGCTCGGCTGAAAGCTGCCTCCGCGCCCCGCCAGTCCCAGTCGTAGTTCATGTGGATCCAGCCCGTCGCCGCGTGCGCCTCCGCCAGCTTCGGTTCCAGCGCCAGCGCGCGTGCAGCCGCCTCCCGCGCCCGGCCCAGTCCCTCGGCCAGCGGGACCCAGCTTTGACCTGCTTCCTCAGCGTACGCCGCGCTCAGGCTGACCCAGGCGAGCGCGAATTCCGGGTCCCGGTCCAGAGCCTGCTCGAGATACCCGATACCCTTGGCGATGTCCTCCCGGGTGAAGCGATTCACGAAGTGCCGCCCCTGCAGATAGAGGCGGTGCGCCTCGGCGTCGGTGGCACGACCTTTCACCGCCGCCGCGACCTGGGCCGTCGCTTCCGTGGCCGCCTTCGCGTCCGCCGCCTCACCCAGCAGCGTGCTGCGCAACTCCTTCACGACCGACTGCGCGATGTCGTCCTGCACCGCGAAGATGTCCTCCAGCGTCCGGTCGTAGCTCTCCGACCATAGCTGGTAGCCGTCGGTCACCTTCACGAGCTGCACCGAGATGCGCATCCGGCTGCCGGCCTTGCGGACACTCCCCTCGAGCACGGTGGCGACGTTGAGCGCCCTGCCCACCTCGGCCACCGTCGCGCCCTTCCCCTTGAACGTGAACGCCGAGGAGCGCGCCGCCACCCGCAGGCCGCGAATCTTGGTGAGCACGTTGAGCAGTTCGTCCGCCAGCCCATCCGAGAAATACTCGTCCTCCGGGTCGTGGCTGCGGTTGACGAACGGCAGCACCGCGATCGACGCGGGCTCATGGGCAGGAGCGGCGGCGGCGTGCATGCCCCGTGTCGCGATCGAGACTCCAGGCGGCGCAGCCCCGCCCGCGAGCAGCTGCTGCACCCGCTCGGCGAACGCCACGGGCGTCGCCCCTGCCGGCAGGTGGGTCCATTGCACTTCCAGGAACTTCGCCGGAACGAGGGCGTTCGCGTCGAGCGTGGCATCGATGACCACCGGCAGCAGGAACGTCCTGCTGTCGGCCATCAGTTGCGAGCGATCGACCGCGAGCTTCCACTCCAGCCGGAAATAGCCCTCGTCGCGCGATTGCGTGTTCGCCGAGATGACCGGGACGAACAGGGCGCACTCCTTGATCTGCCGCCGGATCGAGGCGTCCCACACATCACCGCCGCGCAGCTCGCTCTGGTCGAGCCAGACCTCGAGACCCGCCGCGCGCAGTGCCTCGCAAATTCGTTGCGCAGCCTCCGCGTCCTGCGAGGCGTAGCTCAGGAAGATTGCCCTGCCGGAGGCGCTCACTTTGTCGTGAACCGCAGCTTATGGCGCTGTTGGCACGATCGGACAAGCATCGTGCGGATGCCGGCGCCGATTCTCGCCTCATTCGGATGGCCTGACAATGGTCGCGCGCATTCGCGAGATCGTGAGCCGGAGGCCATCGCCTCGCGAGCTGCGAAGGCTGCGGGGGACTTCGCCGAGCCGACACTCTTTGCCGTACGGGGATTCGCGCTTATCGTAACGGAATGCCTGCGCCGTTCCGCGAGACCGCCCCGGCTCGCCCCACGCTCGTCTATGACGGCGACTGCGGCATCTGCCGCTACTGGGTTCGCTATTGGGAAGGGCTGACGTCCGGCAAGGTCGTCTATCGCGCCTACCAGGAGGCGGCGGCGGAGTATCCGGCGATTCCGGTGGACGCGTTCAAGCGCGCGATCCAGTACATCCAACCCGATGGCGCGACCTATGCGGGGGCTGCCGCGACATTTCGGCTCCTGCGGTTGGCATCGGGTCGCGGCCTATGGTGGTGGCTGTACGTGCACGCGCCGGGTTTCGCAGCGGCGGCGGAATCGGCCTACCGCTTCTTCGCCCGCCGGCGCGGGCTGCTCGACCGGATCTCCCGGCTGCTGTGGGGTCCCACGCTCGAAGCGGAACGCTACGACTGCGTCAGCGGAGTGTTCCTGCGCGGACTGGGCCTGATCTACGCTGCCGCGTTCGCTTCGCTTGCGGTCCAGATCCTGGGGTTGGTCGGGAGCGCCGGCGTGCTGCCGATCGAATCCTACTTGGACTCCATTCGCCGTCATTTCGGCAGCGACGCGTACTTCGTCGCACCGACGCTCTTCTGGCTGAATGCATCCGACGGAGCGCTCGTCACTGCCGCCTGGAGCGGCGTGGTGCTCGCGTCGCTCGTCGTCTTCGGCATAGCGCTGCGACCGGCGCTCATCGGGCTGTTCGTGCTGTATCTCTCCCTTACACACGCCGGTCAGGAGTTCATGGCGTTCCAATGGGACGGGCTGCTCCTGGAGGCCGGTTTTCTCGCGATCTTCCTCACCGGCGGCTCGCGCATCGTCGTGTGGCTCTACCGCTGGCTCGTGTTCCGGTATCTGTTCATGGCCGGCATGGCCAAGCTCATGTCGGGGGACGAGACATGGCGTGGGCTCACGGCCCTCGACTATCACTTCTGGACGCAGCCGCTGCCGACCCCGCTCGCCTGGTACGCGGCGCAGCTGCCGCACGGCGTCCTCGCCGCGCTGACCGCGTTGACCCTCGTGATCGAAGTCGGGCTCACGTTCCTCGTGTTCGCACCGCGGCGGCTGCGCGCCGGCGCGGCGTGGTGCATCGTCGTGTTCGAGGCGCTGGTTGCACTGACCGGCAACTACAACTTCTTCAACCTCCTCACCATGCTCCTCTGCGTGTTCCTGTTCGACGACGCGGCATTGCGGGCCGTGGCGCCGGCGAGCCTTCTCGCGCGTGTGACCGCGCGCGTCCCGCACCCCGGCCGCATGGCGACGGGGCTCGCCATAGCCGTTGCGCTGGTCGTCGTGCCCGCCGGGCTGAACTGGGTCTCGCGCCTCTGCCTGCCGCAGATCATGCCTCCGGCGGCGACGCTCGCGGACGCCATCTCGCCGTTGATGATCGTCAACTACTACGGGCTGTTCGCCAACATGACGACCGAGCGGCCGGAAATCGTAGTCGAAGGCTCCGATGACGGTCGGCAATGGCGCGAGTACGAGTTCCGCTACAAGCCGGGAGCTCTGAGCCGGCGACCTCCCTGGAATATTCCGCACCAGCCGAGGCTCGACTGGCAGATGTGGTTTGCGGCGCTGGGCGGCGCGCGAAACGAGCCGTGGTTTGCGAGCCTTGTTTATCGGCTGCTCTCGAACAACGGGCCGGTGGTCGATTTGCTGGCCGCCAATCCGTTTGCCGACCGCCCGCCACGCTACGTCCGCGCGCTGTTGTACGACTATCGATTCTCCGATCCGGCGACGCGTGCAGCGACCGGGCAGTGGTGGGTGCGCAAACCGCTGGGCCTCTACTTCCCGGTCGTGACCCTCGACGATTTCAAGCGGTAAGTTCGTTGATTGGCCTGGCGGAAGGCGGTGCTCATGCCCCGCAGCGGCGCAGCGCGTGACCGGCATCAATTGAATGGCATAGACTGAGGGCCTCCGCCGAAGCGGGCGGACCGGCGGGCGTGGTCGTGTCGTTGTGCATACGGCCACTAACGTGCCGGGCTCGTGTTGGTCGTGCCGGCGACTTGGGGCGCGCGGAGCATCGTGTGGGGATTGCCTATCATCCAGATCCGGTCGCGACGGCGGAGCAGCTCGCCGGCTCAGGTCGAGTTGCCGAGGCCATTGACCTCCTGACGCCGCTTGCCGACGGCCCGGCGCCCGGTCACAGGCTGCTTTCCGTGCTTAGCGTGCTCCACAAGGAGCTCGGTCGCTACGACGCCGCGCTCGCGGTCAGCCGCAAGGCCACGACGCTTTATCCGCAGAGCGGGGTGGCTTGGCACAATCTCGCCGTCGCGCTGGGGGAGATGGGCCGCGCCGCCGAAGCGCAGTCCGCCGCGGAGAGGGCATTCGCCGCGAAGGTTGACGCGCCGGAAACCTGGCTCGTCTATGCGCGCGCCCTGCTGCTTCTGGGCAAGCTGGACGCCGCGGAGGCCGCCTTCCGCCAGGCGCTGCAGCGCCGGCCCGCATTTCTCCAAGCCGCGGTCGAGCTTGCGCGGCTCATCTGGATGCGCACCGGCGACGCGCACGCGGCCATCGCGCCGCTGGATGCCGCTCTGCGCGCAGGTGCGCCGGAGACCCCGGTGACTCTCGCGAGAGGACGACTCTTGCGAGCCGCCGGCGCCGAGCAGGAGGAGCGCACGATGCTCGAGGCGGCGCTTCAGAGGGCACCGAACGATGTTCTTCTCCTGCAGGCGGTCGCCCAGGCACAGCTCGAGACGGGCGACGTCGACTACGGCGCCTCTCTCGCGGCGCGCCTGGAGGCGCTCGGGCCCGCCAACGTGGCCGCCAAGCTTCAGCACGCGTCGTTGCTGCTTGCGCAAGGCAGGGCCGAGCAGGCACTCATCCGCGCCAAGCGCGCAATCGAGCTCGAGCCGCCCAATCAAGCGGCCTGGGGCTGGCTCGCCACCGCTGCGCGCGCGCTCGGGGATCCGATGTATCGCTGGCTCTACGACTACGACAGGTTCGTCCGCAGTTACGATCTGGACGAAGTGCCGGGGTGGTCGAACCGAGCGGCATGGCTCGCGGACCTTGCAGCCGCCTTGCGGCGCGTCCACCCGCTGTCGTTCCAGCAGCCCGAGCAGACCGTTCGCGGCGGAGTGCAGACGATGATCGAGCTCAGCACGCTCGACGACCCGGCGATCAAGGCTTTCTTCGCCGCCATCGAGTCACCGATCCGATCATACATGTCGTCGGTGGGCGAAGATCCGCTTCATCCGTTGACGCAACGGAACACGCGTCATTACCGGGTGAGCGGCTCGTGGTCCGTGCTGCTCAAGCCCCACGGCCACCATGTCGATCACTTCCACCCGAGAGGCTGGCTCTCGTCGGCGTTCTATGTCGAGGTTCCCGAGAGCGCGCTCGGGTCCGAGACCCGCGAGGGCTGGATCCGATTCGGGCAGCCACCGTTTAGAACCGTCCCGGCAATGGGGCCGGAGCACTTCGTACGGCCGGCGCCCGGAAAGCTGGTGCTGTTCCCGTCGTACATGTGGCATGGCACCGTGCCTTTCACGACGGCCGAGAGCCGGCTGACCGTCGCCTTCGACGCAGTGCCGGTGCGCGCCCCCTGACCCGGCGGCGTGCGATTCATCCGTGCGAGACGATCCGCGCTGGGCGGGCGCGACAGATCGTTCTATGCCATCCGAGCATCTCATAACTGGCTTGGAGACAAGACGGTCGCGCACGCGCAGTAAGGAAGAACGGCCCCGCGGGAGGCCGTTGTTCTCGGGAAATCCGCCCGCTGCGCGCGCGCTGCCGCTATGCCAGCTTCGCCCAATTGCCCGACCCGGGGCCTCCGCTGCCTACGCTCGTGCAAAACCACAGCGATGCTATCTGCGTTCCTCGCTCATCTCTGTCTATCGTTACCAAGAAGTCGCCGGGCCGCTCCTTGACGCCGATTTGTGTCGGGCTTTTGATCCTCAAAGGAAGAAGATTCATCTGCGGCGCCATCGCCGAACTGAAGACGCCACCCCGATCGGAGCGCGACGCGCCCGCGATGCCCGGACCCGCGTTGCCTTGCCCGAGCACTCCGGTATTGGCGCCCGAAGTCACACCCGATGCAGCGACATCGCCAGCCAAGCCTATCACCCCAGCTGCCGAGGCCGGCATGGATACGGGAACAAGTGGTGGGACAGTCGACACGCCGCCACGGGCAACAAGGCCGGCGCCGGGTCCGTTCGGTCCGCTGATCATATCCACCCCGTCGACATTGACAATACTTACCTTCGCGTCGGCTCCCTGGGCGAAAACGCCGACTCCTGCAGCGTCGGTCGTCGGGACCGCTTTTCGCGCACCGCCCGCGACCGCGATGACACCGGCCCCATCCGAGAGTCTCGGGGTATTGAGATCATCCCCCGTCGTTCCCCCAAGGGCCACGATGCCTGCACCCGGGGAAACCACGATCATATCGTTGCCCGGACCGCCAACGCCTCTGATGCCGACGCCCCCGCTACCGTTGGTGCCACCGCCGAGGCCGACGACGCCGGTTCCTTGATTGGGACCTCCAAAACCTATGACGCCGGTGCCGCCGGGGCTCGCGCCCATGAACCCGCCGCCGTTCGTGGCAACACCGTGAATGCCGTCGAGCGAGATGTTCGGCGCCAGGTCGCCGGGTTGCGGCGCAACGCGCAAGATGACGATACCGTTGAAGTCAACGTCCTTCTCGCTCGGAATGGCTCCGAGCAGATTGGTCGTGCTCTCTGCAGTCGTGGTTCTTCCTGCTTGAAGATCGTCGCCGCTTGACATGATTTCTCCCTGTTGAGTTGTTGCGACCGTGGCGCGCTAACGCGCGACTCATGCTCGCCGAATCGAGCGTCGGAAGGATGGGGATTTGCGGCGCATGGCGAGTGGAATATTCACGACGAGCAAGCAAAGCAAGACGGCCCCGCTCGGGGGCCGTCATAGGTGAGGTTGGTGGAGGCGGCGGGAATCGAACCCGCGTCCGGAAACACTACACAGTCGGGACTACATGCTTAGTCTCGTCGTTTGCTCTCGCGCCACGACCGCCGACGGACAGGCTGCCGCAACGCCAGTCACCTAGTTTTAGCGTGTCGCCCAAGTGACCCGGGCGCACGCGATCGCTCGAAATGTCCTCGCTGCGACTTCGCCGTTACCGGCTGATCACCCGAGCTGAGCGCCGCCCGGTGCGAGGTCCAGCGGGGTTAAGCCGCCAGAGCGTAAGTTTCGTCGTTCGCAGTTAAGTTTGCGATTGCAGAGGATTCACAAGGTTCTGCACCTTGGCATGCCCCGCGCTGCTTCGCAGTCCCCGTCGAAACCAGGTCGCCCCCGGCAATCGGTTCTGCGTCGAGCCTTCGAGATGTCAGCCCGCGCGCGAGATGACAATGATAACACCTGCGGCACGCGCGCTCTGTAGGAGACACGCTGTCGCCCGCATCGCCCTATGTGCGGGCGATACCGGTGAAAATCAACGGCTTCCCATCGGCGGCGCGATGGTCGCACCCGCGCCTCGAGGCCGCGCGAAACGAGAAGCGCATTCGTCACTGCGCGACCCTTCAAGTACAATCCTCCGCTCTCCGGCAGAAACCCGATTGATGGCGCTGGTCCCGATCATTCTCTCCGGCGGCGCGGGCACGCGGCTCTGGCCGCTCTCGCGCGAGGCGGCGCCCAAGCCGTTCATGCCGCTCCCGGGCAACGCCTCGACCGGAGACACGCTGCTCGCGCGCACGTTCCTCCGCGCGATGGCGACGTCCGGCGTCGCGGGCATGGTGACCATCACCAACCGCGACTACTACTTCCACACCAAGGATACGTACTCGGGCACCGGCGCGACGCTGCCGCAGCGCATGGGCTACCTGCTGGAGCCCTCGGGTCGCAACACCGGACCCGCGGTCGCGCTCGGCGCGCTCTACGCCGAGGAAGTCTTCGGCCGCGACGCGACGCTGCTCGTGCTGCCGGCGGATCACCTCATCCGCGACACGGCAGCTTTTTCTGCCGCGGTCGCGCAGGCCTCGACGCTCGCCCGCGACGGCTGGCTCGCGACCTTCGGCATCGCTCCGGAAACACCGGAGACCGGCTACGGATACCTCGAGCTCGGCGAAGCCCTGCCGGTGCCCGGGACGTTCCGCGCGCGGCGCTTCATCGAGAAGCCGCCGCTCTCCGACGCGCAGGCCTACGTCGCCAGCGGACGGCACGTCTGGAACTCCGGGATGTTCTGCTTCACGGCCGGATCCGTCCTCGCGGCGTTCGAGAAGCACGCGCCGGAGCTGCTCGGCGCGGCGCGCCCGGTGTGGCGCGCGCTCGGCGATCAGGTCGACGGGCGGATGCTGGAGATCGACCCCAAGCTCTTCGCAGCGGTCCCGGAGATCTCGTTCGACGTCGCGGTGATGGAGAAGGCGGACCGGGTCGCTGTCGTCCGCGGCAAGTTCGACTGGAGCGACGTCGGCTCGTGGCGCGCGATCGCCGATCTCGCGCCGGCCGACGCGGACGGCAACCGCGGCGACGGCGAGCGCGTGAGCATCGCCACTCGCAACACCTACGTTCACGCCGCCGACCGGGTCGTGGCGACGGTGGGCGTCGACGGCCTGTTCGTGGTCGAGACGCCGGACGCCGTGCTCGTCGCGCATCGCGATCACGTGCAGCGCGTGAAGGACGTCGTCGGCGAGCTCAAGGCCCGCGGCCACGACGCGTATCGCTTCCACAAGACCGTGCTGCGCCCCTGGGGCGCCTTCACGGTGCTTCAAGAGGGGCCCGGCTTCAAGATCAAGCGCATCGAGGTCAAGCCGGGCGCGTCGCTGTCGCTGCAGCTCCACCACCACCGCAGCGAGCACTGGGTGGTCGTCGGAGGCGAGGCGCGCGTGACCAACGGCGAGCGCAGCTACACGCTGCGCGAGAACGAATCGACGTTCATTCCCGTCGAGACCCGGCATCGGCTCGAGAACCCGGGCAGCGTGCCGCTCCTGCTGATCGAGGTGCAATGCGGCAGCTACGTCGGCGAGGACGACATCGTCCGCTTCGACGACAAGTACGGACGCGTGCCGGCTTAGAGTGCCCGCCTCGGGGGTCGGCGCGCGCGGCCGCGTCGCGACCCAGGAACGCCACCGTATAATTCGTTGTCGCAACGCAAGCGTCGGGTCCGCACGCCGGGCATCTCCCTGAATTCCTCGACCGCCGGAATCTCTCCCGCGGCTTCCGTCCCGCGGCTTTTCCCCGAGCGGCCGCTCGCGGGAAAGAAGGCGCTCGCGCCCACGCTGGTCGGCTCGGCGGACGCTCTCGCGCTGGCGCAATACGCGACGGCCGCCGCGTCGCAGCGCCGCGAGCTGACCACGGTCGTCTGCGCGGAAGCGCTCGCGGTGCAGCGGCTGGCCGCCGAGACCGCCTGGTTCGCGCCGGAGCTCCGCGTCGCCACGCTGCCGGACTGGGAAACGCTGCCGTACGACCACTTCTCGCCGCACCAGGATCTCGTCTCGGAGCGCCTCGCGACGCTCTACCACGCGGGGCGCGGCGAATGCGACCTGCTGCTCGTCGCCGCGTCGACCGCTCTCTACCGCCTCGCCCCGCCGTCGTACCTGGCCGCGTACACCTTCTTCCTCGCGCAGGGCGAGAGGCTCGACGTCGAGAAGCTGCGCTCGCAGCTCGCGCTGGGCGGCTATCAGCACGTCACGCAGGTGGTCTCCCCGGGAGAGTTCAGCGTCCGCGGTGGATTGATCGACCTGTTCCCGATGGGCAGCGCGCTCCCCTACCGTCTCGATCTGCTCGACGAGGAGATCGAGTCGATCAAGAGCTTCGACGTGGACACGCAGCGCACGCTCTATCCCGTGGCGAGCGTGCGGCTGCTGCCGGCGCGCGAGTTCCCCCAGGACGAGGGCGCGCGTACGCGCTTCCGTGGACGCTACCGGGAGGTGTTCGAAGGCGATCCCTCGAAGTCGCCGCTCTATCGCGACGTGAGCAACGGCGTAATGCCCGGCGGGATCGAGTACTACCTGCCGCTGTTCTTCGACGCCACCGCTGCCCTCGTCAATTATCTGCCGGCGAATGCGACCGTGTGCCTGCACGGCGAGGTGGGCGCGGCGGTCGAGCGCTTCTGGCAGGACACCGAGGCCCGCTATCGGCTGCTGCGCGGGGATCCGGCGCGGCCGCTGCTCTCGCCGCACGAGCTTTTCGTCACCGTCGACGAGTTCAACGGCGCATTGAAAGGTTTCGCGCGCATCGAGCTGCCATTGGCCGCGGCTCCCGAAAGCGACGTCGCGAGACGAAGCGTGACCGAGGCGCTGCCTGCGCTGCAGGTCGAGCGCCGCGCCGGCGATCCGCTGCACGCGCTCAAGCGCTTCGCGACCTCGACGCGGGAGCGCGTGCTCATCGTCGCCGACGGGCTGGGACGTCGAGAGACGATGCAGCAGTACTTCGCCGAATACGGCTTCAAGCCGGTGATCGTCGCCGACTGGGCAGAGTTCATCCGCGGCGATGCGAGCCCGGCGCTGACCGTGGGCCCCGTGCAGGCGGGGTTCGCGTGGCCGGAAGCGGGCATCGCGGTGGTGACCGAGGCCGAGCTCTACGCCGACGTCGTGCGCACCACCGCCAAGCGCGAGGCGCGCCGCTCGAACGTCGAGGCAATGCTGCGCGACCTGTCCGAGATGCGCATCGGCGACCCCGTCGTGCACGAGGAGCACGGCATCGGCCGCTACCTCGGCCTGGTGACGCTCGATCTCGGCGACGGCCCGAACGAGTTCCTGCACCTCGCCTACGCCAACGACGCGAAGCTCTACGTTCCCGTCGCCAACCTGCATCTCATCAGCCGCTACAGCGGCGCGGCGCCCGAGGCCGCACCGCTGCACGAGCTGGGAAGCGGCCAGTGGGACCGCGCCAAGCGCAGGGCCGCGCAGCGGGCGCACGACACCGCGGCCGAGCTCCTGAATCTCTACGCGCAGCGCGCGGCGCGTGAAGGTCACGCCTTCCGCTTCGACGTCCACGACTACGAGGCCTTCGCCGCCGGGTTCCCCTTCGAGGAGACGGCGGACCAGGCCGCGGCGATCGAGGCCGTCATCAAGGACCTGATCACCGGCAAGCCGATGGATCGGCTGGTCTGCGGCGACGTCGGCTTCGGCAAGACCGAGGTGGCGCTGCGCGCCGCGTTCATCGCGATGGCCGACGGCAAGCAGGTGGCGGTGCTCGTCCCGACCACGCTGCTCGCCGAGCAGCATTTCGAGACCTTCGGCGACCGCTTCGCCGAGCTCCCCGTCAAGCTCGCCGAGCTTTCGCGCTTCAGGACCGGCAAGGAGGCGAAGACGGTGCTCGAAGGGCTTGCCGACGGCACGATCGACCTGGTGATCGGCACTCATCGCCTGATCCAGAAGGACGTCCGCTTCAAGCGCCTGGGGCTCATCATCATCGACGAGGAGCACCGCTTCGGCGTGCGGCACAAGGAGCAGTTGAAGAGGCTCCGCGCCGAAGTCGACGTGCTGACGCTCACCGCCACGCCCATTCCGCGCACGCTCGCGCTGTCGCTCGAGGGCCTGCGCGACTTCTCCGTGATCGCCACCGCGCCGGAGCGCCGGCTCGCGATCAGGACCTTCGTCTCGCCGTACGCGCCGGGCATCGTCCGCGAGGCGGTTCTGCGCGAGCTCAAGCGCGGCGGACAGGTCTACTACCTGCACAACGACATCGCCACGATCGCCACCAAGGCGGACAGGCTGCGAGCCCTCGTCCCCGAGGCGCGCCTCGCCATCGCGCACGGCCAGATGCCGGAGCGCGAGCTCGAGCACGTGATGCGCGACTTCTACCATCAGCGCTGCAACCTGCTCTTGTGCTCGACGATCATCGAGAGCGGGCTCGATGTCCCGAGCGCGAACACGATCATCATCGACCGCGCCGACCGCTTCGGGCTCGCGCAGCTCCATCAGCTCCGCGGCCGCGTCGGCCGCTCGCACCACCAGGCCTACGCCTACCTGCTCACGCCGCCGGAGGAAGCGCTCTCGACGCTCGCGAAGAAGCGCCTCGAGGCGATCCAGCTCATGGAGGAGCTCGGGTCGGGCTTCTACCTCGCGATGCACGACCTCGAGATCCGCGGCGCGGGCGAGGTCCTGGGCGAAGCGCAGTCGGGCGAGATGCAGCAGGTCGGCTTCCAGCTCTACGTCGACATGCTCAAGGCCGCCGTCGACGCGCTCAAAGCCGGCCGCGAGCCCGATCTCACCGAGCCACTCGGCGTCACGACCGAGATCGGCCTGCACGTCCCGGCGCTGCTTCCCGAGACCTACTGCAGCGACGTGCACGAGCGGCTGGTCCTCTACAAGCGGCTCGCCAACTGCGAGACCGAAGCCGAGCTCACGGCGATGCAGGAGGAGCTGATCGACCGCTTCGGTCTCCCACCCGAGCCCACGCAGGCGCTGCTCGCCTGCCACCGCCTGCGCATCGCCGCGCGCGCGCTGGGCGTGACCAAGATCGACGCGGGACCCGAGCGCTCGCAGCTGCAGTTCGCGCCCGGTCCGCCGTTCGACCCGGGCAAGCTCATCGCCCTCGTCCGCAAGGACCGGCGCTATCGCTTCGCTGGTCCGGACAAGGTGCGCATCGAGCGCGAGGCGTCGACGCTGGAGGAGCGCGTCGCTATCGTGCGGGAGTTCCTGGCGACGCTTCGGTAGTGCGGCGAGGCGCCCGCGCTCGCGGGGCCCTAGGAAGTCTCGGCCTTCTGGCGCCGAGGTTCATCGCGGGACGCAGGCGAACGTCTCGGTGTCCCCGTTGCCTTCCTGACTCCAGCCCATGTTTTCCATCGCGTACAGGATTTGGAAGCTGGTCGTATAGCGATGGTTGGGCGCGCCGCCCATGCCATTGTTGTAGAGCGGAAAGACCGGGATGCTTCCTCCGGGACACTGCCCGTCGTCATCCGCCAGCCGCAGGTAGAACGCTATCCCTTCGTACAGCCACACCGTTCCCATGAGTGACGCACATTCGGCAGCGTAAGGCGTATAGAAGTGCGAGCTCTTGGGCGCGAACGTCGCGCTGAAGAAGCGGCACGTGGGGACCAGGCCGTCCGCGGGGTCGGTCCACACATTAAACGTTTCCCCGGTCCGTTTCCACGCCCCGCCGAAGGCCCCGCCGTCGAGCGCAGCGATTTCGTCCGGAAACGCGGTCACGAAGTACATGTTCCACGCCGCATCGTAGTACTCGACGGCAACGGCTTGAGGCGAGGCCGGCGGCGCCGTGACGCTGATGGCTCCGGTCGCTTCGGTCACCTCGTCGTGATAGGTCACCAGCCCGGCGGCGTTGAACGTCCGTGTGAAATACCAGGGCGACGCGCTGGGCGAGCCATTGCCGCCTTCGCCGTCGCAGCCTTCTGCACAGCGGAACGATCCGTCGTCGGCAACGACATTGTGAGCGCTCAGGACCCCATTCGGATCGGGGGAGTTGAAGAACATGACGCCATCGCCGGCGGCGATGAACAGGGGACTGGAAAAGAAGACCGTGCCAGGCGGGCCGCAGTCTTCGTCTCCGGCCGGACACGTCTCGATTCCGACGAGATAGACTCGCGGGTTGCCGACTGCGAAGCCTGACGTCGCAGCGAACAGAAGGGGTACCAGCCACCGCCTGATCCTTGCTCGCATTTCAGTCTCCCATGGACACCACGCACAGCCAGTCGTCGTCTCTGCTACGGGCGACGCTCAGTTGCCCGAACCCGTCTTCGGGGGAATGTAAATCCCGCTGTGGTCGTTGATGATTCCAGCGGCTTCCCGGTTGTCGATCGATCGCACCGCGGCGGAGGTGCCGCCGCTTCGCACGGGGATACGGCTGCCGGTCACGTAGACTTTCTCTTCCTGGGGCTTAGCAGCCGTTCGAGCCTCTTGTGACGCACAGGCCGCGACGAAGCCGCCCGTCGTCAAGCATGCTGCGAGGATGACCAGAATCAACGCTGCTCTTCAATATCGCCCTTTATCGGTGAATGGGGAATGACAATCCGGACGCGTGCTGCAAGCATTGCGACACCGCTTCGAGCGCCGTTGCAGTCTCAAGGGCGCGCCAAGCCCGCCGGCTGCGTGAGGCGCGTCAGGTTCATGCTGCCGCTGCCGTATCCCGCGATCCCCGAGCTGAAGTCCACTCGGCCGTGGTTGCAATCGGTGAAGGTGAAGGTGAGCGTGCCCCAGGGATTGAGCAGGATCTGACTGGGATCGAAGTTCGGGATCCAGCGCCCGCCGGTGGGCATCAGGACCGAAGCGATGGTCGCGGTATTGCCGCCGTAACTCCCGACGCCGGTGAACCATGCCTGCTCGGTGCCTGCCGGATTGAAGGCAAACCAGCTCGCGTAGAAGCGGTTGCCGGGTTGCACCTCGATGATCAGTCCATGCCCGCTTTGCGCCGGGTCGTACCAGGCACCCGTGAAGCCGGGGCTGATCGTTGTCGGCGGTGAACCGGTGGTGTATAGCTCGGAAGCCTTCAGTGCCTCCGTGCCATCGAATCCGCCCGCGACCAGGACATCACCCGTCAGGAGCAGCGTTGCGGTGTGCAATGCGCGGGCGACGTTGAGGCTGGCCACGCTGCTCCAGCTTCCGCCGGGTTCGTCGTATTGCTCGACGCTCGCTAGCGGCGTGGCCTCGGAATGGACGGCACCGCCCACGACGATCGCCTGCCCGGTCGCGAGCAAGGTCGCGGCGTGGAAAAACCTTGGCTGCTGCAGACTTCCCGTGAGGCTCCACTGCCCGGTGGCGGGATCGTAGATCTGCGACGCGGCGTTCCCGGGCACGAGCACGCCCGGGTCGAGAATCGTGCCGCCGGCCAGCAGGACCTTGCCGCTCGGCAACAGAACGCTCGTGTGAAATCCGACCGCCGTTTTGAGATCACCCGTGCTGGCCCAGGATCCCGTCGTCGGGTCGTAGAGCTCGCTGCTGGCGATGGGTAAGACCGAATCGCCGTCGAAGCCTCCGGCAACCAGCACGCGTCCGTCGCGGAGCAGCGTAGCGGTCTGCCCATACTCATGAAACTGATTCAGGTCTCCGGTGATCGTCCAGACGCCCGTCGCCGGGTCGTACAGTTCTGCCCTGTTCCCGAGCCAAGTGCCGCCGGCGAAGAGGACCTTGCCGTCGGTCAGCAACGTAGCCGTATGCGATCCAAGCCTCAGCGGCGGACTCAGCGGCGTGAAGCTCCAGGTCTCGGTCGCCGGATCGTAGAGCTCCGCGGTGTCCGCGCCGGCGCCGATGTTGGCACCCCCGGCGACAAGCACTTGGCCATTCTGCAAGAGGGTCGCCGTCTGATACGCGCCATACCGGACGACGTTCGGACTGGCCGTTAGCGTCCACGTCCCGGTAGCGGGGTCATAGAGCTCCGCGCTGCCTTCGCTGACCGCCAAGACCTTGCCGCTCGGCAGAAGAGTCACCGGTCCCCCCGCTCGTGGCACATTGAGGCTGCCGGTGACTCGCCAGCTCGCGCTCGGCGCGGAGAGCTCGGCCGTCGCCAGCGCTTGAGACCCGTCGAAGCCCCCGGCAACCAGAACTGCGCCGGTCGCCAGCAGGGTCGCCGTATGGCCGGAGCGCGCGACGTTGAGACTCGCGGCTTCGCTCCACGTCCCGATGGCTTCGTCGTAGACCTCGGCGCTCGCAAGCGCTGTACCGGAGTAGGTTGCGCCACCCACGACCAGGACCTGCCCGGTCGGGAGGAGGGTCGCGGTGTGCAGGAACCGCGCCTTCTGCAGACTGCCCGTAAGACTCCACTCCCCCGTCGCCGGGTCGTAGAGCTGCGATTCGGCGAGAACGGACTCGGGCCCGGGCTGGACCGGGTCGAAGACCGAGCCGCCGGCGAGCAGAACCTTGCCGCTCGGCAACAGAACGGCCGTCTGACCTCCGACCGCCGTTTTCAGATCGCCCGTGCTCGTCCAGGAACCCGTCATCGGGTCGTAGAGCTCGCTGCTGGCAATGGTGTAGGCCGACGCAAATATGTCGTCGTCGAAGCCTCCGGCGATCAGCACGCGTCCGTCGCCGAGCAGCGTCGCGGTATGCCCGAAGCGGTTGTGGCCGAGGTTGCCAGTGACGCTCCATGTGCCCGTCGCCGGATCGTAGAGCTCGGCGCGGTTCTCGCCCCAGATGCCGCCGGCGAACAGGACCTGGCCGTTCGTGAGCAAGGTCGCGGTCTGCAAGCCCAGCGGCAGCGGCGGACTGAGCGGCGTGAATCTCCAGGTCTCCGTCACCGGGTCGTAGAGCTCCGCAGTGTCCGCGGGGCCGCCGAGTTGAAGACCGCCCGCGACGAGAACTTCGCCGCTCGGAAGGAGCGTCGCCGTGTGGTAAGAATCCTGAGCGACGATCGGTCCACTGGTCGCGCTCCATGCGCGGGTCGCGGGGTCGTACAGCTCCGCGCTGTCTCCGCCGACCACCAGGACTCGGCCGTCCTGCAGGCGCGTTGCCGTGTGACCGGCAAGCGGTACGTCGAGGCTTCCGGTCAGGACCCAGCACGACGGGATGCCATCGCCGAGGATGTAGTGGTTCTTGTCGCACAGGGGATCCTGGGCGTTCGCGGCAAAGGCGGCGGCGATCGCAAAGATCCCGGCCAACCATGAAACGCTCCGGACGACGTTCATCAGGACCCCTGTCGGCGGCGGATTCGAGGCAATCTTAGGCCCGTGCATGCTCGCGTAGTCCCAGCCCCACGGCGAACCTATCGAAATTCGCATCTTTCTTGGCCGGCTCGCGCACATCGGAGCCGCAAGCCGGGACAATGTCGGCATGAGGCGTCCCATCGCCGTGCCGGACCCCATCGCCGCCGCCTGGAAGCTGGCTCGCTCCGGAGAGCTTCGCGGCGCGGCGGAAACCGCACGCAAGCTTCTGGGCGAATTGGGAGCGGGTGCGCCGGCGGGACTCCATGTGGAATTGCGTCTCGTGGTCGCCTTCTGTGCCATGCGCCAAGGGGATCATCCCGACGCAATACGGGAGCTCGACGCAGCCGCTCACTCCGCGTCCTCGCCGGAAGCCGACGGAGGCCTTTCCCTGCGCGTCGAGACATGGCGCGCCGAACTGGCGTACTTCCAGGGACGGTACCACGCAGCGAACGAGATCATCGATCGCGTGCTCGAACCTCTGGAGAAGAACGGCGACTGGGCGTACGCCGCCTTCGCGCTGCGCGTGCGCATCGCGATCCTCCTGGCGCGTGCCGATTACCAAGGCATTGCCGCGTTGGCCGATCGCGCGCTGCGCGATGCGGAGACGAGCGGCGACGACTATGTCATCGTGCAGATCCTCAATGTCCTCGGCGCCTTTCATTTCGACTGCGCCACCTCCAAGCTCCGGGAGCCGCACGCGCGCGGTCATCTGTCGTCGCTCGATCCGCGCGATACCGGACCCATGGAAGCCGAAGCGCAGGAGGCGCTGCATTTCTTCCAGCGCGCCCGCGAGGTCGCCGACCGCGCTCGGTACGAGTTCGCCGCCTGGTACGTCGCCGGCAATATCGAGCGGCTCGAGATCATCCTGGGCCACGCCGACCGCGCGGTGCGCGCGATCCGCAAGCGCCTCAAGATATTGCAGGCGAGAGGCGCGAAATACGACGAGATCGTGACTCGCTCGAACCTCGCCTGGGGCTTGCGCGTCCTCGGGCGATACGATCAAGCGCTCCAGGAGCTGGAAGCCGCCCTCAGCCTCGCGCGCGAGACGCGGACGTCCAACGTCCTGCTCGAATTTCTCGAGTACGACCGCTCGATCGTCCTTGGCGCGCTCGGCGACGCGGGCGGCGCCCAGGCAAGCTACCGCCGTTACCTTCGATTGGTCAGTGGCCGGAATCGACACGCCGAGGCTTCGTCCACCGGCGATGCCGCGCCGCCCGTGCGCAAGCGCCCGCTCGAGCCCTTCTTTCTGAAGTCCGCGGACCGTTTCATCCAGGAGCACATCGGCGAGACCCTTCTCGTAGGACGTCTGGCGGAGCACTGCGGCGTGAGCCAGAGGACCCTGGAAAAAGCCTTTGCCGATCTGCGCGGCATCACTCCGGTGGCGCACATGCGCAATCTCCGGCTGGACCACGCGCGCCGCGCGCTCGACGAAGGCGGCACGAGCGTCGCCGACGCGGCGACCCGTTTCGGTTTTCGCAGCTCGACCACCTTCGCGCTCGAGTACCGCAAGCGCTTTGGCAGCTCGCCCAGCCACAGGAAGCGCGTCACGGCAAGCTAGGTCCGCTCTCCCAGCCTCGCCCAGTTGTCGACCAGGGCCATCGCCCGCGTGGCATCCGCAACGCCGCAGGGGACGAAGCCGGTCTCCTTGTCGCGGACGCCGTTGAGCTCCGGATGCTTGGCCGCGAGCTTGATCGCGGTCGCCTGCCAGCGATCGTCGAAGCTTCCGTAGGAGCGATGGACGACGCCCAGGTCGCTGGCCACCACGAGACGCAGGCCCGCTCGCGCGGCGCGCAGCGTGAAATCGACGTCGTAGCCGTGGAAGCCGTCGCAGGTCTCGGCGTCCCACCCCACCGCCAGCGCGGTGCCGCGGCGCGCGGCGAGGAACACGCCGTCCATGACCACGATGCCGCGGGCGATGGGTGCGCGCAGGCTGTACACCGTGACGCGATAGCCTTCGCCGTCGGGATAGATCACCGATCCGTGCAGATGGGGCCAGCCCGCGAACGGCCACGCCGGCCCGGTCGCGCGCGTCGCGCCGGCGACGCCGAGCACGTCGCATTCGGCGAGACGGCGCGCTAGGCGGTGACCGAAGTCGGGCGCGAGGATCTCGACGTCGTCGTGCGTGAACACCAGCAGCTCGCCGCGCGCAGCCGCGGCGCCGCGCGTGTAGCCCTCGGCGATCGACTGCGCGTCCGGAATGCGGACGATCTCGTGCGGCCAGTCGGCGAGCGCCCGGTCGTAGCTCGCGGACATCGCCGCGAAGCGCCGGTCGTCGACGCTGCAGGTGACGACGCTGATCGCGCGCCGATCGGCCACGGCAACGGGCGTCACGCGCGCCGGGCCCGGGGGCTCGTCGGCCACGAGCTCGAGCAGCGCGCGCAGCGCGGGCGCGAGCAGAGGATCGGTTTCGCAGGCCGCCAGGCACAGCCTCCGCGCCTCAGCGCGCCGATCGCAGGCGCGCGCCGCGGCGGTGAGTCCGCTCCAGACGCCCTTGGTGTGCGGCGCGGCGCGCGCCCTCGCCGCGAAACGCTCGAAAGCCTCGGCGCAATCGCCGCCGGCGAGTGCCAGTCGAGCATGCTGGATCTCGTAGCGCGCGTCGTGCGGATCGGCCGCGCGCGCGCGGTCGTTCCAGGTCCGCGCCGAATCGAGCCGGCCCGCCTCCATCTCCAGCAGCGCGAGGAGTCCTGCCGCACGCGCATCGCCCGAAGCACTCCAGAAATCCGCGGCGACGCGATAGGCGTCGGCCGCGCGGCCTTCGCGATACGCGGCGAGCGCCACCGCCAGCGGAGCGTTGCGATCCCGTTCCATACTCGCGTCATGATACATTGGGCCATTGGTGAGTCCGCTCGACTGCTTGTCCGCCGCTTCTCCCATTCTTCCGCCGCAGGTCCACGTCTTCGTTCGCGACTGGCTCTCGTCGAACAACGTCCTGCTCAAGAGCCCCGCCGGTCACGTGCTGATCGATTCGGGCTACGCTCGGCACGCCTCGCTCACGCTCGCGCTCCTGAGCAGCGCGCGCGGCCTCGGCGAGCAGCCGCTCGCGCTGCTGGTCAACACGCATTGCCACAGCGATCACATGGGAGGCAACGCCGCGGTCAAGGCACGCTATGGCTGCCCGATCGCCGTGCCCGTCGGCGAGGCGCCGGTCATCGACGCCTGGGAGGAGCAGACGCTGCTGCTCGGCTACACCGATCAGCACGCGCCGCGCTTCGCCTACGACGAGACGATCCGGCCCGGCGAGACCCTGTCCTGGGGCGATCTCGAATGGCGCGCGGTGGCGGCGCCGGGGCACGACATGGGCGCGCTGGTCTTCTTCAACGACGCGCACGGGATCCTCGTCTCGGGAGACGCGCTCTGGCAGAACGGCTACGGGCTCGTGATGCCGCGCGAGGTCGATCCCCGCGCCCTGCCCGCCGCGCGCGCCACGCTGGAGACGCTCGCGAGCCTGGACGCGCGCATCGTCATCCCGGGCCACGGCGAACCGTTTACCGACGTGGCCGCGGCACTCGAGCGCGCATTCAGCCGCACCGACGCCTTCGACGCCGATTCGCTGCGCGTCGCGCGGCACGTGCTGAAGGTCTTGCTCGTGTTCGCGCTGCTCGACCGGCGGCGGCTCGCGCTCGCCGACCTGCCCGCCTACATGGAGCGCGTCGAGATCTACCGGCAGTTCAATGCGCTTTTCTTCCGGCGCCCGCCGGGAAAGCTCGCCGACATGCTGGTCGACGAGCTGCTGCGCGCCGGCGCGGTCAAGCGGGAAGCGGCCTGGCTGATGCCGGCCTAGGCTGACGCCCCCGGCCGTCGGCGTCTGGCGCGCCTGGTCGGCGTCCGGCGCGGCGCGTCGCCAGTCCGTGGCTCTGCGATGGCCCGGCTGGCATAATTCATGGTTCACTTCCAGCCGGACTTCACCGATGCCCGCCTCGCATTCCAAGCCCCACTCCCTGACCGCTACGGCCCTCGCCTGCCTCACTGCGGCCGCGCTCGCGCACGCCCAGCCGCCGGTCGCACCGGTGCGAAACGTCACCGATACCTACTTCGGAACGACCGTGACCGACCCGTACCGATACATGGAGGACATGAAGAATCCGGAGGTGGCGGACTGGCTCAAGGCGCAGGCCGATTACACCAAGGCGACGCTGGCGAAGATCCCCCAGCGCGACGTGCTCCTCAAGGAGGTCACGGAGTACGGCGACGCCGCCCCGGCGCGCGTCTCGTCGGTGCAGCTCACCGGCGAGAACGTCTACTACCTCAAGCGCAAGTCCGACGAGAACATCGCCAAGATCTACGTTCGCGGGCTCAAGGGCGGCAGCGAGCGGCTGCTGGTCGATCCGGACAAGCTGCCCGCTCCCGAAGGCAAGCACAACGCGATCGACTACTTCGCCGCGTCGCCGGACAACAAATACCTCGCCTACGGCCTGTCGGTCGGTGGCTCGGAGCAAAGCGTGCTGCACGTGATCGAGGTCGCCAGCGGCAAGGAGACCGGCGACATCATCGATCGCGCCAATTTCGGCTCGCCGTCGTGGCTTGCCGACCACCGACTGCTCTACAACCGGCTGCAGAAGCTCGGGCCCAACTCACCGGCGACCGACAAGTACCTCAATTCCCGCGCCTACGTGCACGTCCTGGGGGCGAATCCCGACGAGGACGTCCCGCTGCTCGGCGCCGGGCTCGCCGCCGGTCTGGCGATCGCTCCTCCGGAGATCCCCTTCGTCGCCAGCCCGATCGGCTCCAGGTACGTCATGGGGCTGATCGTCAACGGCGTCCAGAACGAGTTCAAGCTCTACGTCGCCCCCGTCGCCTCGCTCGCCGGCGACAAGACGCCCTGGGTGAAGGTCGCCGACACGGCCGACGACGTCACCGGCTTCGACGTCATGGACGATCGTCTCTACCTGCTCACCCACAAGGACGCGTCGCGCTTCAAGGTCGTGAGCGTATCGCTGTCCAAGCCCGATTTCGCCTCGGCGCGCGAGGTGGTGCCGGCGAGCGAGGCGGTGATCACCGGCATCGCCGCCGCGAAGGACGCGCTGTACGTACGTCGCATGAATGGCGGCATCAGCGACTTCCTCAAGGTGGGTTACGCCGCGGGCGCGAAGCCGTCGATGATCAGCCTCCCGTTCCCAGGCGACGTCGACGGGCTCGTGGCCGACCCGCGTCGTCCCGGCGCCGTATTCGATCTGGGCGGATGGACCCGCTTCGGCGGCTACTTCGCCTACGACCCCAGGGCCGGCAAGGTGGTCGACACCGGGTTGCAACCGCAGAGCAAGTACGACAATCCCGCGAACCTCACCTCGACCGAAGTGAAGGTCAAGGGGAAGGACGGAACGCTGGTGCCGCTGTCGATCGTGCACAGGAAGGGACTGAAGCTCGACGGCAGCAATCCCACGATCCTCTACGGCTACGGGGCGTACGGCATCTCGCAGACGCCCTTCTACCGCCCGACCTTCCTGCCCTGGTTCAACCGCGGCGGCATCCTCGCGGTTGCGCACGTGCGCGGCGGCGGCGAGTACGGCGAGGACTGGCACAAGGCCGGGTACAAGCTCACCAAGCACAACACCTGGGAAGACGCCATCGCCTGCGGCGAGTGGCTGATCGAGCACAAGTACACCTCGTCGCCGAAGATCGCGATCATGGGCGGCAGCGCGGGCGGCATCTTCGTCGGGCGCTCGATCACCGAGCGGCCCGATCTCTTTGGCGCGGCGATCGACGAGGTGCCGGTGTCCGATTCGCTGCGGATGGAGTTCACATCCAACGGGCCGCCCAACATCCCGGAGTTCGGGACCGTGAAGGACGAGGAAGGCTTCAAGGGTCTGTACGCGATGAGCAGCTACCATCACGTCAAGGACGGCACGAAGTACCCGGCCGTGCTGCTCACGACCGGAATCAACGATCCGCGCGTCGACGCCTGGGAGGCGGGCAAGATGGCCGCGCGCCTGCAGGCGGCGTCCACCAGCGGCAAGCCGATCCTGCTGCGCATCGACTTCGACGCCGGTCACGGCTTCGGCTCGACCAAGAAGTCGCAGTACGAGGAGCGCGCCGATACGCTTGCGTTCCTCTTCTGGCAGTTCGGCGTCGCGGGCTTCCAGCCGCCCGCGCCCTAGTCGGGCAACAGTCGAACTCACCGGCGGGGTGAGCGCGAGCGAACCCCGCGGTCGCGAAGTTCAGTGCAGCTTCACCCGCGGCTCGGTGCGCCGGCGCAGGAAGCGGCCGATCGTGTCGAGCGCGACGCCCACGTAGCCCAGGATCGCGACCTGGTGCAGCTTGTACAGCGAGGCGTACATCCAGCGGGCGACGAGCCCCTGGATGAGCAGGCTTCCGCCGACCAGCCGCCCCATCAGGCTGCCGACGGCGGACATCTCGCCGAGCGAGACTAGCGAGCCGAAATCGCGGAACCGGAATTCCGGCAACGGCCGGCCGGCGAGCCGCGCCTTCATCGTCTTGAAAAGCAGCGTGGCCTGCTGGTGCGCGGCCTGCGCACGCGGCGGCACGAGCGCCTTCGGTCCTTGCTCGGGCCAGGGACAGGCAGCGCAATCGCCGAAAGCGAAGATGTCCGGATCGCGCGTCGTCTGCAGCGTCGTGGCGACGACGAGCTGGTTGGCGCGGTTGGTTTCCAGTCCGCCGAGGTCGCGCAGCCATTCGGGCGCCTTGATCCCCGCCGACCAGACGATCAGGTCCGCGGGATACGTGGCGCCGCTCGCCGTGCGCACCGCCGAAGCATCGACCTCCGTCACCCGTTCGGAGACGTGGACCTCGACCTGGAGGTTCTCGAGCAACCCGGCAGCGGCTTTCGCGATGCGCTCGGAGAGCTGCGGCAGGATGCGCGGCGCGGCCTCCACGATCGTGAGCCGGATGTCCTTCGCGGGCTCGAGATGCGTGAGACCATAGCTCGCGTGCGCGCCGGTCGTATGACGGATCTCCGCCGCGAGCTCGACCCCGGTCGCCCCCGCCCCGATGATCACGATGCCTACCCCGACCGGACGCCCCGCGTCGGCGGCCGCGTCGGCGCGCACGCAGGCGGCGAGCAGGCGGCGGTGAAAGCGCTCGGCGTCGTAGAGCGTGTCGAGTGCGATCGCGTGCTCGGCGACTCCACGCACGCCAAAGTCGTTGCTCATGCTGCCCACGCAGAAGACGAGCGTGTCGTAGGGCAGCCTCCGCGCCGGCAGCATCGGCGCACCGTCGTCGTCGACGACCGCGTCGAGCTCGAGCAGGTGCCGCACGCGGTCGAGACCGGCCACGGCGCCCTGGCGGAACACGAAACGATGCCAGTACGCGAGCGCCGGGTAATCCACGCCATGCACGCCCGCGTCCATGCGGCCGGCGGCGACCTCGTGCAGGAGCGGCTTCCACAGATGCGTGGCGTAGCGATCGACCAGCGTGACCTCGGCGAGCCCGCGACGCGCGAGCTTGTTGCCGAGACGGGCGGCGAGCGGCAGTCCCCCGGCGCCGCCGCCCACGATGACGATGCGATGCGGCGCGCTCACCGCTTGGCCTCGGGCTCCGGGCGCAGCGCGTCCGCGATCCTCCGCAGGGAGGCCGCCTCGGCCTTGAGCGCGTAGTCGAAGAGGGCGAACCGCTGCTGCACGAACTCGCCGGCCACCGACGCGGGATCGGGCGGCGGCAGCGTAAGGAAGGCCTCGGCCTCGCCGGTGTCGACGCAGATCCGCATGCCGAGCTTGCGAGCGAGGTGCATCATGGTCGCGTTCTCGGCGAGGCAATGCATGTAGAGACGGTCGACGAAGCGGTTGCGCGCGTGCTCCACGGCGCGCGCCAGCAGCGCGCCGCCGACCCCCCGCCCGCGATGGCCGGGAAGCACCGAGATGCCGAGCTCGGCCATGTCGCCGGTGAACGCGACGTGCGCCGCGCCGGCGAGCTCGAGCTCCTCGTCGTGCGCACCGAGCACCGCGTCGCGGTCGAAGTCGATCTCCGCGACGTACTGCTCGATCCCGGCCGGGGCGAGCGCGCTGCCGAAGCGCAGTCGCACGTCCTCGGCGGCGAGGCTCAGGAAATGCCGCCGCAGCGCCTCGCGCGCCGACTCGTCCAGACGGGTAACGGGGATGCTCATTCGCCCTTCGCGGTGCCTTCCCGCCGCGGGTCCGCGCCGCCGATCCAGCCGCTGCGGGTGCGCACGATCGCCTGCGTGCCGCTCGTCTCCTCGACGATCGTCGTTTCGTGGCCGAGCGCCCGCAGCTTCGATTGCAGCGCGACGGCGGCGGTGCCTTTTTCGAGCGCGACCGGGCCGTTGCGGCTGCCGACGTTCGGCAGGTCGATCGCCGCCTGCGGATCGAGCCCCCAGTCGAGCACGCCGAGAAGCGTCTTGGCCACGTAGTTGATGATCGCGCTGCCGCCCGCCGAGCCCACGACCATGTAGACCTCCCCTCTCGCGTCGTAGACGATCGTCGGCGCCATCGACGAGCGCGGACGCTTGCCCGGCTCGATGCGGTTGGCCACTGGCCTGCCGTCCACGACCGGGCGGAAAGAGAAGTCCGTGAGCTCGTTGTTCAGGAGGAAGCCGCTGCGGGTCATGAGCCGGCTGCCGAACACATCCTCGATCGTCGTCGTCATCGCCACGGCGTTGCCGTACCTGTCGACGATCGAGATATGCGAGGTCGAGGGAAACTCGAGCGCGCGGCCGGTTCCGAAGTCTTCGAACGCGGCCTTCTTTCGCGCCGGCGGAGCCGGAGGAACGCCCGGCTGCGCGCGACGGAAGCTCGCGTCGAGGCTGATCAGCGACGCGCGCTCGCGCAGGTATGCGGGATCGGTCAGGCCTGCGGGCGGCGGCACGAAATCGGGATCCGCGAGGTAGTGGTCGCGGTCGGCGTAGGCAAGGCTTCCTGCTTCGCTGAACAGGTGCACGCTCATCAGCGATTCGGCGCCGAGCGCCTTCATGTCGAAGGGCTCGAGGATGCCGAGGATCTGCAGCACGGTGGTTCCGCCGGACGAAGGCGGCGGCATGCTGCACACGCGGTAGGCGCGATACCGGCCGCAGACCGGCTCGCGGACCTTCGCCTTGTAGCGGGCGAGATCGGCCTCGGTCATGTCACCGGGATTCGCCGCCGAGCGTACCGTGTCGACGATGTCGCGCGCGATCTCGCCTTTGTAGAGCGCGTCGGCACCCTCCGCCGCGATGCGCTTGAGCGTCGTGGCGAAGGCGGGATTGCGCAGCACGTGGCCGATCGGAAGCGGCGTGCCGTCGGGATTGTAGAAATAGGCGCGCGCCTGCTCCTGGGTGAGGCGAGTCTCCGCGGCGATTGCCCCGTGCAGCCGCGCGCTCACGGGGAAGCCCCGCTCGGCCAACGCGATCGCGCCCTCGAAGAGCTTCGGCCAGGGCAGCTTGCCGTATTGCCGGTGCGCGAGCTCGAGCACGCGCAGCGTCCCGGGCACGCCGACCGATTTGCCGCCGACGACCGCGTCGTAGAACTCGATAGGCATCCCGTCGCGACCGAGGAATCGATCGGGCGCCGCTGCGGCGGGTGCGGTCTCGCGCCCGTCGTACGCGGTCAGAAGCCCGTTGTGCCCATTGTGAAAGAGCATGAATGCGCCGCCGCCGATGCCCGAGGCTTGCGGCTCGACAAGGTTGAGGACCATCTGCACCGCAACCGCGGCATCGACGGCAGTGCCGCCCTCCCTGAGGATCTCGCGCCCGGCGGCGACCGCCAGCGGATTGGCCGCGGCCACCATGTCGCGCCGCGCCGCCATCGCCTGCTCCGGCGTCCGGCCGGACGGCGGCTCCGGCGTCCGGTGGTCCTGTGGCCACGCGATCGTGCTGCAGGCGAAGAGGAGAGCGGCGAGAAGAGGGGCGGGGCGCATGCGATGCGTTGGCGCGGCGAGGCTCGGTCGATTGTACCGAAGCTGACCGTTGTGCTCAGTCACAATCTGTCAGCGCCGGCAGGGACGAATCGTCGGGCGCAGGCCTCGTGCGCTAGAATTCTCCGAGATTCCGCAATCGGAGATGCAATGAGACTACGCAACGTCACGGCCGTGTTCGCGGCCACCCTCGAGCGCTACGTGGCGCAGGAGGTCACGCGGGAGACTCCGCTGCAGGCGCGCTTGCGCGACGAGACCGCGCGCCTGCCTCGCGGAGGGATGCAGCTCGGCCCCGACCAGGGCGCGCTGCTGCGCCTGCTCGTCCAGGCGATCGGCGCGAAGAACGCGATCGAGATCGGCACGTTCACCGGGTACAGTGCGCTTATCGTCGCGAAGGCGCTCCCGCCGGACGGGCGGCTCGTCTGCTGCGATGTCAGCGAGGAGTGGACGTCGATCGCACGCCGCTACTGGCAGGAAGCGGGCGTCGCCGACCGCATCGACCTGCGCATCGCTCCGGCGCTTCAGACGCTCGTCATCCTCGAAGCGGAGCGCGGGCCGGGCTCGTTCGACTTCGCGTTCATCGACGCCGACAAGGAACCCTACGACAAGTACTACGAGAGCTGCCTTCGGCTGCTGCGCCCGGGCGGAATCGTGGTGCTCGACAACGTGCTATGGAGCGGCGACGTGGCCAACCCGCGAATCCACGACGTCGAGACCGACGCGCTCCGCAGCCTCAACGCCAAGATTCGCGACGACGACCGCGTCGATTCGTGCCTGCTTGCGATCGGCGACGGCATGATGCTCGCGCGCAAGCGCTAACCGCCGGCGCAGCGAAGCCCGGGGATTGGGCGCGGCCCGGGATTCGCGCCGTGCGCTCAACCCGGGCTGCGGCGTCTGCCGGAGCCCCGCGCCGGCGGGTTTACCGCCTACGCCATCCGCGCGAGCAGCGGCACGATCATCAGCGCGACGATATTGATGATCTTGATCAGCGGATTGACGGCCGGTCCCGCGGTGTCCTTGTAGGGATCGCCGACCGTGTCGCCGGTCACGGCTGCCTTGTGCGCGTCGGAGCCCTTCCCGCCGTAGTGGCCGTCCTCGATGTACTTCTTGGCGTTGTCCCAGGCGCCGCCGCCGGTGGTCATCGAGATCGCGACGAAGAGCCCGGTGACGATCGTGCCCATCAGCAGGCCGCCGAGCGCCTTGGGGCCGAGCACTAGGCCGACGACGACCGGCACGAGCACCGGGAGCAGCGACGGCAGGATCATCTCCTTGATCGCGGCCTTGGTCAGCATGTCGACGGCCACGCCATATTCAGGCTTGGCCGTGCCTTCCATGATGCCCTTGATCTCCTTGAACTGCCGGCGCACCTCGATCACCACCGCGCCGGCGGCGCGGCCGACCGCTTCCATCGCCATCGCGCCGAAGAGATAGGGGATAAGCCCGCCGAGGAAGAGCCCGATGATCACGTAGCGGTCCGACAGATCGAACGTGAGGCTCAGGTTCGACGTATCGAGCGCGTGGGTGTAGTCCGCGAACAGCACCAGCGCGGCGAGCCCCGCCGACCCGATCGCGTAGCCCTTGGTCACCGCCTTGGTCGTGTTGCCGACCGCGTCGAGCGGGTCGGTGATCCCGCGCACCGAGTCGGGAAGATCGGCCATCTCGGCGATCCCGCCCGCGTTGTCGGTGATCGGACCGTAGGCGTCGAGCGCGACGATGATCCCGGTCATCGACAGCATTGCGGTCGCGGCGATGGCGATGCCGTACAGGCCCGCGAGCCAGTACGAGCCGTAGATCGCCGCGCACACCGCGATCACCGGCCAGGCCGTCGCTTTCATCGACACGCCCAGCCCCGCGATGATGTTGGTCGCATGGCCTGTCGTGGAGGCGTTCGCCACGTGGCGCACCGGCTTGAACTCGGTCGCCGTGTAGTACTCGGTGATGACGACCATCGCCGCGGTCAGCGCGAGGCCGATCAGCCCCGCGCCGAACAGTCTCGGCACCGTGAGCTCGGGATGCGTCGCCACGACGCCGCCCATCATCCGGTCGGTGATCACCCAGAAGCCGATCGCCGAGAGCACGCCGGCGACGATCAGGCCCTTGTAGAGCGCGTTCATGATCTTGCCGCCCGGCGAGGCCTTGACGAAGAACGTGCCGACGATCGATGCGAGGATCGAGAATCCGCCCATCGCCAGCGGATAGGTGACCGCCGCGACCGCTTCGTCCTTGAGCAGGAGCGAGCCGAGCAGCATCGTCGCCACGATTGTCACCGCGTAGGTCTCGAACAGGTCGGCGGCCATGCCGGCGCAATCGCCGACGTTGTCGCCCACGTTGTCGGCGATCACCGCCGGGTTGCGCGGATCGTCCTCGGGAATGCCCGCCTCGACCTTGCCGACCAAGTCGGCGCCTACGTCCGCGCCCTTGGTGAAGATGCCGCCGCCCAGCCGCGCGAAGATCGAGATCAGCGAGCCGCCGAAGGCGAGACCAACGAGCGGCTGGATCACCGCGTGCAGGCCCTCCTTGGTCGGGTTGGGCACCTGAGCTGCGGTCTGGGTGAGGATCCAGTAGAAGCCGGCGACGCCGAGCAGCCCCAGCCCCACGACCAGCATCCCGGTGATCGCGCCGCCGCGGAAGGCGATCGCCAGCGCCTCGTTGAGACCCGTGCGCGCCGCTTCCGCCGTGCGCACGTTCGAGCGCACCGAGACGTTCATGCCGATGTAGCCCGCGGCGCCGGAGAGGATCGCCCCGACCGCGAACCCGGCGGCCGTCGCGCCGCCGAGCGCGACCCAGATGACCACGAACAGGATCACGCCGACGATGGCGATCGTCGTGTACTGGCGATTGAGATAGGCCTTCGCCCCCTGTTGCACGGCGGTGGCGATCTCCTGCATGCGCGGATTGCCGGCCGGCTTGGCGATGATCCAGCCGATCGACCAGAACCCGTACACCAGGGCGGCGATCGCGCAAGCGAGCGCGAACACGAGTGCGTATGACATTTCATCCCCTCGAAGTGGCGAAAAGCAGTTTTTATCCGACCGGCGCGCAGGAAGAGCGCCGCGCGGTCGGTTCCCAGGGCCGCGCCGGTTGCTGGCGCGTTATCCGGGAACGCCCGGGGACCCTGAAAAGCTCGCTATTTTGCCAGTGCCCGGTCCAGGAAGTCGAGCCGATCCTGTCCCCAGAACAGCTCGTCGCGATAGACGTAGGTCGGAGCGCCGAACACCTTGCGCTCGATCGCTTCCGCGGTGAGGCTCTTGTAGCGCAACGCGATCTCGTCGCTCGCCGCGCGATCGGCCAGCGCGCCCACGTCCAGCCCCAGCCTCTCCGCGACATCGGCGAGCGTCCCCTGGTCGGAGACGTCGCGCTCCTCGCGCCAGATCGCCCGGCCGACCGCGCCGGTCAGCGCGAGCGCCTTCGCCGGGTCGCGCTCGCCCGCGGCAAGAATCCAGTGCGCCGCGCGGTCGCCGTTGACCGGAAAGAAGCGCGGCTCGCGGTTGAGCGGAATCCGCAGGTGTTCCGACCAGCGCTCGAGCTCGCGCAGGCGGTAGGCCTGGCGCTGGGGCGCGCGCTTCGAAAGCGGCAGCCCGCCGGACACGGGGAAGACCTCGCCCAGGTTGATCGGCTTGACCGCGATGGTGGCGCCATGCCTGGCTGCGATCGCGAGGAAGCGCTCGTGGCCCAGGTACATGAAGGGCGAGATGGTCGCGAAATAGTAATCGACGAGCTTGGTCATCGGAATCCCGCGGAACGCGCGGGCCTAGAGCTTGAATTCGGTGGCGAGCTTCTTCGGCACGGCGACGTTCTTGAGCCGCACGTAGCGCGGCAGGCCGTCCTTGAACGGCGGGAACGCCTCGCCCCGCACCAGCGGCGAGAGGTAGCTCCGCGCCTTGGCGGTGATGCCGAAGCCGTCCTCGGTGATGTAGTCGCGCGGCATCGCCTTCTCGACGTTCGCGACCTTGGTGAGCGGCGCGACGGCGATCTTCCAGCGATACGGCGCGTCGGACAGGCGCACGATCGCCGGCATCACCGCGTTCTTGCCGGCGATCGCGAGCTCGACCGCCGCCTTGCCCACCGCGTAGGCCTGATCGAGATCGGTCTTCGAGGCGAGATGCCGCGCGGAGCGCTGGAGGTAGTCCGCGACCGCCCAGTGGTACTTCTGCCCGAGGCGGTCCTTGACGATCCCGGCGATGAGCGGGCCGACGCCGCCGAGCTGCGCATGGCCGAACGCGTCGGTGGTTCCCGCTTCGGCGAGGAGCTTGCCGTCCGGCCGCTTGAGGCCCTCCGAGACCCCGATGCAGCAGTAGCCGAACGCCTTGACCTTAGCGTCGACCGCGGCGACGAACGCCGCCTCGTCGAACGCAATCTCCGGGAAGAGCAGCACCAGCGGGATCGGCGTCGTCGCGTCGTCGGCCAGGCCCACCGCGGCGGCGATCCAGCCCGCGTGCCGGCCCATCACCTCCAGCACGAAAACGCGGGTCGAGGTCCTCGCCATCGAGGCGACGTCGAACGCGGCCTCGCGCATCGAGGTGGCGACGTACTTGGCTACCGAGCCGAATCCGGGGCAGCAGTCGGTCACCGCGAGGTCGTTGTCGACGGTCTTGGGCACGTGCACGGCGATGAGCGGATAGCCGAGCGTCTCGGAGAGCTGCGACACTTTGAGACAGGTGTCGGCGGAGTCGTTGCCGCCGTTGTAGAAGAAGTAGCCGATGTCGTGCGCGCGGAAGACCTCGATCAGGCGCTCGTACTGCGATCGATCCTTCTCGAAGCTCTTGAGCTTGTATCGGCAGGAGCCGAACGCGCCCGCCGGCGTCGTCTTCAGCGCGGCGATCGCGGTCGGCGATTCCCTGCCCGTGTCGATCAGATCCTCGGTGAGCGCGCCGATGATCCCGTTGCGTCCCGCGTAGACCTTGCCGATCTTCCCTTTGTGCCTGCGCGCCGTCTCGATCACGCCCGCGGCGCTCGCGTTCACGACGGCGGTCACCCCGCCGGACTGGGCATAGAAGGCGTTCCGTGCGGCCATGGGAGCGGTGCGAACGTCCGGAAGAATGGCGGGGATTGCAGCGCCGTCAACCGCGGAGCGCGGCGAGGATCCGGTCGCGGATCGCCTCGACCGAGCCCACGCCCTCGACCTTGCGGAATTTCGGCGCCTTCGCATCGCCGGTCGCCGACCACTGCGCGTAGTACGCGATAAGCGGCTCGGTCTGCGCGTGATAGACCGCCAGCCGCTTGTTCACGGTGTCCTCGCGATCGTCGTCGCGCTGGATCAGCGCTTCACCCGTGACGTCGTCGCGATCGGCCGTCTTCGGCGGGTTGTACGTCACGTGGTACGTGCGTCCCGAGGCGAGATGCACGCGCCGGCCGCTCATGCGCTCCACGATCGCGGCGTCGGGCACGACGATCTCGAGCACGTAGTCGAGTCCGACGCCCGTGCGCCTGAGCGCCTCGGCCTGCGGAATGGTGCGCGGGAAACCATCGAAGAGATAGCCCCTGGCGCAGTCGGGCGCGCGCAGCCTCTCGTTCACCAGCCCGATGATGATCTCGTCGGAGACGAGCGCTCCGGAGTCCATCACCTGCTTGGCCGCGAGGCCGAGCGGCGTGCCGGCCTTCACCGCCGCGCGCAGCATGTCGCCGGTCGAGATCTGCGGGATCCCGTACGCATCGCGGATGAAGCCCGCCTGCGTGCCCTTGCCGGCGCCCGGCGGTCCAAGGAGGATGAGTCGCACGTTGACCTTCGATGAGAGGTTGGTGTCCGTCGCCGCCGTTCGCTCGCTCGCGGCCGGGATTCGACTTTGGCGCGGCCCGATTCTGTCGCAGCGCCGCGGCCGCCGTCAAACCTTGCCGGCCGCGTAGAGCGCGCGGACGCGCTCCAGGTCCTCCTGCGTGTCGACTCCGGGCGCCGGCGTGCCCGCCGTGATTCGCACCGCGATGCGATGCCCGTGCCACAGTGCGCGCAGCTGTTCGAGGGCCTCGAAGCGCTCGATCGGCGCCTCGGCCAGCGCCGGATAGCGGCGCAGGAATCGGGCGCGGTACGCGTAGAGCCCGTAATGGCGATACAGCGGCAGGCCCGCAGGCAGCGCGGCAGGCGGCGCGGCGGGCAGCCCGGCGAACGCCTCCCGCGCCCAGGGAATCGTGGCCCGGCTGAAGTACAGCGCGTAGCCCGCGTGGTCGAGCACGACCTTCACCACGTTCGGGTTGAACGCTTCCGCGGGATCGGCGATCGGGTGGCAGGCCGTCGCGATCGCCGCGTCGCGGTGCACCTCAAGCTCTTCGGCCACCCCTCGCATGAGCTGCGGCTCGAGCAGCGGCTCGTCGCCCTGGACGTTGACGACGATCGCGTCGTCGTCGAGCCGCAACGCGAGCGAGGCCTCGGCGAGCCGATCGGTTCCGGTCGGATGATCGGCGCGAGTCAGGATGGCTTCGACGCCGTGCGCGCTGGCCGTGGCGCGAATGCGCTCGTCGTCGGTAGCCACGACGATGCGCTGCGCGCCGCTCCCGCGCGCGCGCTCCGCGACGCGCACGACCAGCGGCTTGCCCGCGACGTCCGCGAGCGGCTTGCCCGGCAGGCGCGTGGAGGCGTAGCGCGCCGGAATGAGCACGGTGAACGCGAGGCCGTCGCGGCGGACCGTCGCGCTCATTCGTACTCGGCGGGGTCGAGCTTGCGGGCCTCCTCTTCGAGCATCACCGGGATGCCGTCGCGAACCGGATAGGCGAGGCGCGCCGACTTCGAGATGAGCTCCTGGCGCGCCCGGTCGTAGACGAGCGGACCCTTGGTGACCGGGCAGACGAGGATCTCAAGCAGCTTGGCGTCCACGGATCGTCCTTGTCACGCGGGTGACGAGCGCCGGATCGATGTGCGCTCGGATCGGCAGACACCAGAAACGCGCATCGGCGAAGCCGACGCATTTTACCGCATCCTTCTCCGTCATCAGGACGGCGGTCGCGCCGGGAAAGCGAAGCTCTTCCCGCGCGTAGCGGTAGTGGTCGGGGAAGACGTGGCACACGGGCTCGAGGCCGAGGCGGCGCAGGAGCGCGAAGAATCGGGCGGGGTCGCCGATGCCCGCGAGCGCATGGATCGCGCCGCGGCGCCATGCGTCGAGGTCGGCATGCAAGCCGGGCTGGACGAGATTGCGCCACGGCAGCGGCTCGTAGCTCATCGTGCTTTCGCGCTCGCCGTGCGCCCGAGGCGATCCGTCTTCGACGAGGCGAACGACGGCGTCCACGCGGTCGAGCCGGGCGCGCGGTTCGCGCAGCGGCCCGGCCGGAAGCAGGCAGCCGTTGCCGCAGCCGCGCGCCGCGTCGACGACCGCGACCTCGCAATCGCGATGCAGCGCGTAGTGCTGCAGCCCGTCGTCGGCGATCACGACGTCGCAGTCGGGCCAGGCGGCGAGCAGCGCGCGAGCCGCCGCGGCGCGGTCGTGGCCGATCCAGACGGGGAAGCCGTCCCCGGCGTGCAACAGCGACTCGTCGCCGACGATCGCCGGATCGTCCCCGGGAACGACCGCGCGGGGCGCGACGTTGCTCCCGCCGTAGCCACGCGTGACGATCCCGGGGCGGCGGCCCGCTGCGGCGAGGGCTGCGCAGAGCGCACGCACCAGCGGCGTCTTGCCGGTGCCGCCGACGACGATGCTCCCGACGACGACCACCGGTGCGCCCACGGCGGCGGCGCGCGCGAGCCTCGAGCGGTAGGCGAAGCGCCGCAGGGCGACGGCGGCGCGGAAGGCGAGCGACAGCGGCCACAGCGCGGCGGTCAACGCCGTGAGATGCGGGCGATACCAGTCGGCGGTGAGACGCTGGGAAAAGGTCATCTGTCGTTCCCGCGGACGAGGGACCCCAGGGCCGTCGGCCATCGCAACGTCGCCGGATCCCCGCCTCCGCGGGGATGACGCATCGGCCTCCGATCGCGCGCACGCCGACGGCGCGGCACTCCCGGACCGATGCGTCACTTGACCGGCGTCTGGGTCGCGAACGTGATGTGGACGAGCCCGGCCTCGCGGGCCGCTTCCATCACGTGGATGACGGACTGATGCGTCGCGTTGGCGTCGGCGCTGATGACGACGACCGGCTCCTTGGCATCCCCCGCGGAGCGCTTGAGCGCCTCGGCGAGCGCGGCCACGGTCGTGAACTGGAAGACGTTCTTGTCGATCACGTAGCGTCCCTGCGCATCGACGCCGACGTTGATTTCCTTGGGCCGCTGCTGCATCGGATCGGCAGAGGCTTCCGGCAGAGTGATCTGCAGCTCCGCGACCCGCTGGTAGGTCGTCGTGACCATGAGGAAGATCAGGATGACCAGCAGCACGTCGATCAGCGGAATGAAGTTGATCTCGGGCTCCTCGCGCGAGCGGCCGCCGCGAAAATTCATGACCGCCTACTTCCTCTCGCCGTGAGCGAGCTCGACCAGCTTGATCGACTGCTGCTCCATCTCGAGCGTCAGGCTGTCGACTTTCGCGCGGAAGTGCCGGTAGAAGATCATGCTGGGGATGGCGACGATAAGGCCGAACGCCGTGTTGTACAGCGCGACCGAGATGCCGTGCGCAAGCTGGATGGGATTCGAGCCGGCGGCGGTCTGCGAGCCGAAGATCTCGATCATGCCGACCACCGTGCCGAACAACCCCAGCAGCGGCGCCATCGCCGCGATCGTGCCCAGCGTCGTGAGGAAGCGCTCCAGGTCGTGGGCGACCAGGCGGCCGACTTCCTCGATCGCTTCCTTCATGACCGGCCGCGGACTCTTGGCGTTCGCGAGCCCGGCGGCGAGCACGCGGCCCAGCGGACCGCGCCGCGCCGTTTGCGCAAGAAGCTCCGGCGTGACCCCGCCGTGCTTGAATTCGAGCAGGACCTTGTCGACCGTTCCCGGCGGCGCGACCACGCTCTGCCTCAGCGACCAGAGACGCTCCAGGATCAGCGCCAGCGCGACGACGGAGGCGAAGATCAGCGGCCAGATCGGCCAGCCCGCAGCTTGAATGATCGACCACACGACGAGAGCGCTCCCTCGAGACAAAGCGCAGACTCTAGCTTGGCGGCTGAGGTTCGGCAAGGGAGCGCTCCCGGCCGTGCCCTTCCGCAGCCAGGATCGTCAGCGTCTGCGGCGGGGCACGGTCTCGGCGAGCGTGGCGGTGACGGCGGCGCCGACCAGCACGATGATCCACGACAGGTAGATCCACAGCAGGAACAGCGGCAGCACGGCGAGCGGGCCGTAGATCAGCTGGTAGGTCGAGAAATGCGCGATGTAGAGGCGGAAACCGTACTTCGCCGTCTCGAACGCGATCGCCGCGAGCAGCCCGCCGATCAGCGCGAGCTTGAACGGCACCCGATATGCGGGCACCAGCAGGTAGAGCAGGGTGAAGCCCGCCGTATCGATCGCGAGCGCCGCCGGCTCGCTCAGCACCGTCAGCGCCTCGGCGCCCAGCGACGTCGTGACGATCGCGTGCTCGATGAGCCAGGTCGTGTAGTAGACGGCAGCGCCGATCAGCACCGGCCCGGCCGTCAGGCCGATCGCGTAGATCAGGATGCGGCGCCCGAGCGAGCGAGGCTCTCGGGCCGCGCCCCAGATCGCATTGATCTCCTGGTCCACCTGGACCACGAGCAGCACGACGGTGAGGATCACGGCGAACGTGCCGATGCCCTTGAGCTGGGCCGAGTTGGCGGTGAACTCGGAGAGGTACTTCCGCACGACGCTCCCGCTCCCCGGCAGGAAGTAGCGCAGCAGCAGCGATTCCAGCGCGTCCTGCGAGCGCTCGAAGATCGGGAAGCGCGCCACGTAACTGAACGCGACGGTGAACAGCGGGACGAGGCCCAGCAGGGTCGTGAACGCGAGGCTCGCGGCGGTACGGGCGATGCCGACGCGCCAGATCCGGCGAAAGAGCCGGCGCAGGAAGACGAAGCCTATGCCTACGCGCCTCAGCATTCTCGCGCCGCGCCCGGCGAGCGCGTCGAGACGCGCGCATACGAGGCGGGCGCCGCCCCGCCGTTCCCCTCCACCAACCGTTCCATGCCCTCCCTCCCGAGGCCGAATTATCGCATCGGTAAGGCGGCGGTCGCGCCGGCCGACCAAGGCATGCGCCCCAGCTCCGCAATCGCGCTATCCTTTTTTCTCCTGCTCGAACGAGGCCAGCAATGCCATCGAATCCCGCGACCCAGACTGCCGTGCTCGGAGGAGGCTGCTTTTGGTGCCTCGAAGCCGTGTTCAACCGCCTGCAGGGCGTGATCAGCGTCGAATCCGGCTACGCCGGCGGCCGCACCAAGGACCCGAGCTACGACGACGTCTGCTCGGGCGAGACCGGCCACGCCGAGGTCGTCAAGGTGAGCTTCGACCCGACGATGCTCTCCTACCGTGATCTCCTGCGCGTTTTCTTTGCCATCCACGACCCGACGACCAGGGACCGCCAGGGCAACGACGTCGGCACGCAGTACCGGTCGGTCATCTTCCCGCAGAGCGCCGAGCAGCGCGCCGATGCGCAGGCGGTCATCGCCGAGCTGGGCGCGGCGAACCTGTGGGACGACCCGATCGTGACCGAAGTCGCCGACGCCGCGACCTTCTATCCCGCCGAGACCTATCACCGGCAATACTTCGAGCGCAATCGTGCGCAGCCCTACTGCCAGTTCGTGGTCGCGCCGAAGGTGGCCAAGTTTCGCAAGGCCTTCGCGGACCGGCTGCGCGAGGGCTGAGAGCGCGCGCCGCCGCCGTTCCGGCGCGGGGGCGCGGGGCTAGCGCCGCCGGGCGAAGAAGCCGCCGCCGGCCAGCGCGCCGCCCACGAGCCAGAACACCGGTCCGATTCCGATCGACGATCCGACCGCGCCGAAGACGAGCGGCACCGCGAAGGTCGACGCGTTGATGATCGACATCCGCACGCCCACCGCCTCGCCCATCCTTCCGGCCGGCGCCATGCTGTGCAGCAGCGACATCACCATCGGCTGCCCGCTGCCCAGAGCGAGCCCGAGCGTGAACGACAGCGCCATCAGCGGCTCGACGCTCCCGACGAAAGGAAAGAGCGCATAGGCGCCGGCGGCGACGAAAAGCGCCGTCGTCAGCACCTGCAGCTCCGAGAGGCGGCGGGCGATCCAGGGCATCGCCAGGCGCACGACGAAGGTCGCGGCAGCGAACGACGCGAGGATGACCCCGATCATCGACGCCGAAAGCCCGAGGCGCGCGCCGTAGATCGGGATGAAGAAGGTGTGCAGGTCCCAGGCCATCGAGAGGAGCCCGTTCACCACGAAGATGCGGCGCAGCTGGCGGTTGCCGAAGAGCTCCGCCACGCTGCCCGGGACGGGCCGCGCATGGGCGGCGTGCGGCTCCGGCAGCGCGAGCGCACCGCGGCCGAGCACGATGACCGGCACCACCGGCAGCAGCGCCAGGGTCGCGAAGCTCGCCTTGAAGCTCGCGTGATCGATGGTGAACCCGGCGACGAGCGGCCCGGCGAGCCCCGACACCGAGTAGCCCAGGGCGAGCAGGCCGAAGTTTCGCGCGCGTTCCGAAGGCGTGCCCAGCGCGCCGGTCGCGTTCTGCGCGGCGACCTGGAAGAGCATGAACGCGATCCCGATCAGCGCGGTGGTGAGGAACAAGACCGCGAGCCCGGACGCGAGCCAGGGCAGCGCCGCGCCCAGCGCGACGCCGCAGGAGCCCGCGAGCATCGGCCGGCGCACGCCGATGCGATCGGAAAGCCTGCCCGCCCCGATCGCGAACCACATCGGCAGGAACGAATACAGCGCCATCAGCGACCCCACGACCAGGGGCGAAGCGCCCAGCGAAAGCGCGTAGAGCGATACGGTGACGCGGCTTCCCGCGAGCACCGTGTGATTGAGGATGCCGAGCCCGATCAGCGCGCCGAGCGTGCGCGAGCTTCGCGCCGTCACGGCGCGAGCCGCTCGATCCGCCACCGGCCGGCGTCGCGGCGGTAGCGGAGCCGGTCGTGAAGCCGTGAAGGACGTCCCTGCCAGAACTCCATCGTCTCGGGCGCGACGCGGTAGCCGCCCCAGTGCGGCGGGCGCGGCACGTGCTCCTCCTGCGGGGCGAAGCGCTCGCGCACCGCGGAGAGCTCGCGCTCGAGCCACGCCCGGTCGGGGATGACGCGGCTCTGCGGCGAAGCCCACGCGCCGAGGCGTGCCGGACGCGGGCGCGAGGCGAAATAGGCGTCGGACTCTTCGGCGGTCGCCCTCGAGACGAAGCCGTCGATGCGCACCTGTCGCTCGAGCTCCACCCAGTGGAACAGCAGCGCGGCGACCGGGCGCGCCGCGAGCTCGCGGCCCTTCCGGCTGTCGTAGTTGGTGAAGAACAGGAAGCCGCTCGCGTCCACTCCTTTGAGCAGCACGATGCGCGCCGACGGCACACCGTCCTCCCCGACGGTCGCGAGCGTCATCGCGGTCGGCTCGGGAATCTCGGCGGTAACGGCTTCCGCGAGCCAGGACTGGAACTGGCGCAGCGGATCGGGATCGACGTCGGTTTCGGAGAGCGAGGCGCGCTGGTACTCGCGGCGCAGGTCGGCGATATTCACGGCGGCGGGGTTGCCCGGTGCAGCGGCGACGCCATTATCGGCGATTTCCCCGCGCGCGTCGAAACCGCGCGCCCGGCGGCGACTACAAAAGCGTTAGAGAGCGTCTCGCTAGAGCGGTGCGCAGAACGCGACGCCCTCGAGGGCCCAGCCATCGGTCTGCATCGAGTCGATGATCGGCCAGCTCGTGGTGTAGCGGTGATTCGGTTCTCCGCCCATCCCGTTGTTGTAGAGGCGGAAGACCGGGCGCGTGGACGCGGGGCACTGGGAGACGTTGGCCGCGATGTAGAAGGCATTGGCCTCGAAGATCCAACCGGGCTCCTGCTTCACCGCGGCGCACTCGAAGTCGAAGGCCGTGTAGAAGTGCGAGTTGACGCCCAGGCCCGGCGTGCCGAAGAAGCGGCAGACGGTCGCCAGCCCGTCGCCGTCCGCCGAATACGCGGGAAACGATTCACCGGTGCGGAACCAGCCCGCGATCGGCGTGCCGGCGTCGAGCGCGGCCTCCTCGTCTGCGAATCCGGTCATGAAGTAGTGGTCAAGCGACGGCGCGTAGTACTCGACGATATCGGTCCGAGGCGGCTCGGTCGCGCCGACCTGGAAATCCACGCTCTGAGTGTCGCCGTGGAAGGCGACCGCGAAGCGCCAGGTGCCGTTCTCGGCGTCCGCCGGCAGGGTGACGAAGCTCTCCCAGTACGACGCGGCGTAGTAGGCGGCATTCGAAGGAATCGTGGTCGTCGCGAAGACGCTGCCGTCGGGCGTGAAGACCGTGAACACGACGCTGTCTGCCTGGATCTGGTCGGTGAAGAACCCCGTGAGGTACACCGTCTGCCCGGGCTGGAAATACGAGCTGCGATGCTCGACCTCGGGCGTCGGGCACGGCGAAAAGTCGATCGGCGCGTCGCCGGTCATGACAAGATCGATCGCCGGCTCGTTGTAAGGCCGCTGCTCGGCCCACCACGCGCTGGAATTGAAGTTGTTGCAGGCGCCGGCGAACGGGTCGACCAGATTCCCGTCGGCGTCGTAGAGCTCGAAGTGCAGGTGCGGACCGGTCGAGTCGCCCGAGCTGCCCATCACGCCGAGGAACTCGCCCGCCTGCACCCAGTCGCCGTCGTTCTTGCTCGTGAGCGAGCCGGACTTCAGATGCCCGTACCAGGCGACCGAGCCGTCGGCGTGCATCACGTACACCGCGTTCCAGGGCTGATCGGCCAGGACGCAGCTGCGATCGTACTGTCCGTCCATCTTGGACAGGATGATCCCCGGGGCCGCCGCGACGACGATCGCTTCGTCGTCGTCCATCTTCCGCCAGGCGAAGGGATAGGCGGTGATGTCGGTGCCCTGGTGGTTGTAGCCGTCCTCCTGGTCGTAGGTCCGGTCGCCGCAGTTGTAGTCGAGGACCTGCCCCGGGTAGGCGGGATTGTGGTCGACGTAGTTGATCACGGTGCGCGCCGCCGGCTCGGGGTGTCCGGGCACGAGCTGCAGGGGCCATTGCAGCGGAAACGGCGGCGTCTCCTCGAGCGGCTTGCTCGGCGCGAGCTTCGAGGAGAGCGCCGGGATGCGCCCCGCGCTTCGCAGCGTCGCGATCTTGGCCGCGAGAGTCGCCTTGATCGCGTCGCGCCTGGCCTCGGTGAGATCGTCTCGCGGCAGCGTGATCTCGCCGCCGCTGACCGCGCCCAGCGCCGCGGCGGCCGCCCACTGCGGCGTCAGGGCGAGAGCGAGGAACAGCGAGGCGAGCAGCCCCGCCCCCTTTGGGCGGGCGGCCCCTGCAGGGACGCTGCTCGGTCGCAGATCGATCGATGGTTGCACGGGCTCACTCCGCGGGCCGTCCTTTTTCCTCTGCCGGGCCTCGTCGCCCGCGCACGCTGGATCTTGGCGGTCGGCCTCCGGGCCGTCTCATTCGGGTGCACGCATCTGCCTCCTGTCAGCCGCTCGCGGGAGCTCGGGTTGCGATTTCTGCGCTCCCTGCGCAACGGCTTCAGGCGCCATCCCTCGAGCAACGGCTATGCCACTCGACGCGCCGCCGTTCGCCAACAGGGACTTCCGACGCGACCGTAGGAGGGCAGACGACACCGCGTCTGTAAATCTTGCTTCGGTGCGAGGACAGGAAATTCAGAAGAATGCCGATCGGGGAAACCGCGGTCGCCTCCGCTGCGGGGTCGCTCGATTCCCCGGCGGAGGACGCACGGAGGTCGACGCAAGGGAGCCCCGCGGTCCGCGTGCGAATATCGCTCGGCTCGTCGGGACGGCCCGACGGCGCATCGAGGCGCGCCACGAGATGGCGCGGGACCTGCTGCCCGGCGGTCCTGGCCCGTTCACGCGGATGCAACACCCCGCGCGCGAGGACGCGAGCGTCGACACAAATTGCACACTCCGCCGACGAGAATGCGGTATATTTGTTTGGATGGGAGCGGGGAGCAATCGGACAGGAGCCCGGCCGCCTCCATGCTTATCGCCGTTGCGTCGCGATCAACCACCAGGAAGGAGAGCTATGGCTACTGCCAAGAAAGCAGCAAAGAAGACCTCGAAGAAGGGCGCGAAGAAGTCGGCGGCGAAGAAGCCAGCCAAGAAGCCCGCGAAGAAGGCACCGGCGAAGAAGGCCGCGCCGAAGAAAGCGAAGAAATCGGGCGCGAAGCGCAAGCCGAACGCCGCGTTCATGAAGCCGATGACGCCCACTGGCGTCCTCGCGACGGTGGTCGGCAGCATGCCGCTGCCGCGTACTGAAGTGACGAAGAAGATCTGGGACTACATCAAGAAGAACAAGCTGCAGGACGCGATGAACAAGCGCCTGATCAATGCCGATGAGAAGCTGCGCCAGATTTTCGGGGGGAAGAGACAGGTGTCGATGTTCGAGATGACCAAGCTCGTATCGAGCCATCTCAAGTAAGCCTCGTGTCAGCGACGCCCGAGCGGCGTCGCGAGCGCAATCGAGCGGCCGGGCATCGCATACGCGGTGACCGGCCGTGTGTTTTTGCGGCGCCCGCGGCCGGGCGTAACAACATCGTGCCGCGCCTGGAGGAATAGCGCCGGGAGAATCCGTGTTAGATACGGCGTAGCGAGACCTCCGCTCCCGGCGATGCCGAACCCCGAAGCGCAGCTATGCGGGGCCCCGACCGGAAGACGAAAGAACCCTCCAACCGGAAGAACAAAACCATGCGACCCGCTCCCTCGTTCCTGATCGGCCTCGTCTGCCTCGTGTCCGCGAGCGTCTTCGCACAGGCGCCTCTGCCCGCGCAGCGCATCCGCGGCGATATCGTCGCCATCAACGGCCTCGACCTGCAGGTCAAATCGCGCACGGGCGAGATGCTCGCAATCAAGCTCGCCGACAACTACACGGTCACCGCGGTGGTGAAGACCGACCTGGACGCGGTCAAGCCGGGCAGCTTCGTCGGCGCGGCTTCGATGCCGCAACCGGACGGAACGCAGAAGGCGCTCGAGGTCCTGCTCTTCCCGGAGGCGATGCGCGGCGCCGGCGAGGGACACTACCCGTGGGACCTGAAACCCGGCAGCATGATGACCAACGCGACCGTCACCGACGCGGTCGTGGAAGGCGTCGCCGGCAGGCGCATGACCCTCAAGTACAAGGACGGCGAGAAGACCCTGATCGTCCCGCCGGATGCGCCGATCGTCACTTTCGAGCCTGGCGACCGCACGATGGCCGTCCCCGGCGCGCACCTCCTCGTGACGGCGGCCAAGCAGCCTGACGGCACGTTCACGGCCGGCCGGCTGGCGATCGGCAAGGCCGGCCTCGTCCCCCCGATGTAGCGGGCGCCGCGCCCCGCTCAGCCGCGAGCCTGCAGCGCACGTATGCGCTCTTCGATCGGCGGATGGGTGGCGAAGAGCGCCATGAAGGCGGAGCGATCCGTGATGCCGAAGCCGGTGAGCGCCTTGGGCAGCTCGCCCGGCGGCAGGCCGCCCAGGCGCGCGAGAGCGCGCATCATCGGCTGAGGCGTCCCGAGATAGGTCGCGCTGCCTGCATCGGCGCGGAACTCGCGGCGGCGGGAGAACCACGCGACGATGATGGACGCGAGCACTCCGAAGACGATCTGGCAGGCGAAAACGGTCACGTAGTAGCCGATCCCCACGCCGCGCTCGGTGCGGAACACCATCCGGTCGACGATTGCTCCCACGATCCGGGCGAGGAACACGACGAAGGTGTTGACCACGCCCTGGATCAGGGTGAGCGTGACCATGTCGCCGTTGGCCACGTGCGCCATCTCGTGGCCGAGCACCGCCTCGATCTCCTCGCGCGACATGGCATTGAGCAGCCCGGTCGACACGGCCACGAGCGCGCTGTTGCGGAACGCGCCGGTCGCGAATGCATTCGGCTCGCCCTCGTACATCGCGACCTCGGGCATCGCCACGCCGGCCTTGTCGGCGAGCTTCTTCACCGTCGCAAGCAGCCACGTCTCGTTCTCGTTGCGCGGGCTTTGGATCACTTGCGCGCCCGTCGACCACTTGGCCATCGGCTTCGATATGAGAAGCGAGATGAAGGCGCCGCCGAAGCCGATGACCGCCGAGAAGGCGAGCAGCGCGCCGACGTTGAGCCCGTTCGCGGCCAGCGCCTGATTGATCCCGAGCAGGTCGGTGACGACCGACAGGACGAGCATCACGGCGATGTTGGTGATGAGAAACAGGACCACGCGCTTCATGGTTTGCTCTCCAGAGCTGCGACTGCCGCGATCTTAGCGCCGAACGCCCCTCGCGGGACAGGTGGCTAGCGGCCCTTGGCGGGCGACTTGCCCCAGGAGTCGCGCAGGGTAACCGCGCGATTGAATACCGGGGCCGCGGCGGAGTGGTCCTTCGCATCGGCGACGAAGTAGCCGTGGCGCTCGAACTGGAAGCGCTGCTCGCGCTCGGCGTCCTTCAGCGCTGGCTCGACGTAGGCCGAGACGACTTTGCGGGAGCGCGGATTCAGATCGTCGAGATAGTTGCGCTCGGTCGGTTCGTCGAAGACGATGTCCTCGCCGAAGCCCGTTTCGCGCGTGGAGCGGCCGGGGCCCATCTCCGGCACGCTCGCCCCGCTGCCAGGCTGAGGCGCCACGAAGAGCCGATCGTAGAGGCGAACCTCGGCAACCTGCGCGTGGCGCACGGAGAGCCAGTGGATGTTGCCTTTGACCTTGCGCGCCTCGGCTCCGGGAGTCCCGCTCCGGGTCTGCGGATCGTAGCTGCAGTGCACCGCGACGAGGTTGCCTTGCGCGTCGCGCTCGACCCCGGTGCACTTCACGATGTAGGCGTAGCGCAGGCGCACTTCCGCGCCGGGGGCGAGCCGGAAATAGCCCTTCGGCGGGCTCTCCTCGTAGTCCTCGCGCTCGATCCACAGCTCGCGGGCGAGCTTGAGCGTCCGGTGTCCGGCCTCCGGCTTCTGCGGATGGTTCGGGGCGAGGCAGTCTTCCTCCGCGTCCGCGGGGTAGTTGTCGATGACGAGCCGCACCGGATCGAGCACCGCGACGCGCCGCTCCGCTCGCTCGTTCAGGTCGTCGCGCAGGCAGTCCTCGAGCACGCCCATGTCGATCCATTGATGCGCCTTCGAAACGCCGATGCGCTCGGCGAAGAGACGGATCGATTCGGGCGTGTGGCCGCGGCGGCGCAGCCCCGCCAGCGTGGGCAGGCGCGGGTCGTCCCAGCCGTCGACGTGGCGGCCGTCGACCAGCTCGATCAGCTTGCGCTTGCTCATGACCGTGTAGGTGAGGTTCAGCCGCGCGAATTCGTACTGGTGCGGCAGCGGACGCTGGAGAAGCCCGCCGCGCGCCAGCTGCTCGATGACCCAGTCGTACAGCGGCCGATGGTCCTGGAACTCCAGCGTGCAGATCGAATGGGTGATCCGTTCCAGCGCGTCCGAAATGCAGTGCGTGTAGTCGTAGAGCGGATACACGCACCATCGGTCGCCCGTGCGGTGATGCGAGGTGTGCCGGATCCGGTAGATCGCCGGATCGCGCAGGTTGATGTTCGGGCTCGCCAGGTCGATCTTGAGGCGCAGCACGTGCGCCCCGTCGGGAAACTCGCCTTCTTTCATCCGGCGGAACAGATCCAGGTTCTCCTCCGCCGACCGGTCGCGATACGGGCTCGCCGTGCCCGCTTCGGTCAGCGTGCCGCGCAGCCGCCGCATCTCGTCGGGCGTCGAGCTGTCGACGTAGGCGAGCCCCGCCTTGATGAAGTGGCGAGCGAAGGCGTAGAGCCGGTCGAAGTAATCCGACGCGTGATACAGGTGCTCTCCCCAGTCGTAGCCGAGCCAGCGCACCGCTTCCTTGATCGAATCCTCGAACTCGACGTCTTCCTTGACCGGATTGGTATCGTCGAAGCGCAGATGGCACACGCCGCCGTTCTCGGCGGCAAGACCGAAGTTCAGGCAGATCGACTTGGCGTGCCCGATGTGCAGGTAGCCGTTGGGCTCCGGAGGAAACCGGGTGACCACCCGGCCGCCGTACTTGCCGCTGCGTAGGTCCTCGGCGATGATCTGGCGAAGGAAGTTCGAGCTGGGCGCGGCGCCCGCCTCGTGCGGCGGTGCAGCATTCATCGCGTTTTGTTCATGAACAAATCGTCCCGGTCTTGCATTCTACTTTCCGCGTACCGACCCGTCATCGGCCGCGACGCTAGAGGAGCACGCAGCGCTGCCCCGGAGGCCGCATCCAGCAAGGCTTTCCAGCCCGAGGCCCGCGCCGCGGACAAAGCGTTGTCCACAATATCTGTGGATAAAAGTGTGCATATCTTGTACATTCGTCCGCTAAGTGAAAGGGGCCGTAGGAGTTTCGCTGACCTGCCCAAATCTATATCGCCAGTATTGTCATAATTTTCATGATCTTGTGTGCCTCCCCGCAGGGACGGCCAAGCGCGGTTCGCGCACGGGGAGACGCTCGGATCCTCAGCTACGCGGACGCCGTGGCTGCATTTTTCGTCCTGGACGAAACCCCTTGCTGCGCCCGCGTTGTCGAACCTGGGAGGTGCCCGTCATGAACGACCGGACCCCGCCGCAGGCCGCCGTCGTCCCGGTTTCCCTCCTGGTCAGCTCCGCGCGCTTGGTCATCGAGGGACAACTCGGCCTGTGCTGGATCAGCGGCGAAGTGTCCAATCACTCACGCGCCGCGTCGGGGCATTCGTACTTCGTTCTCAAGGACGACGCCGCCCAGGTGCGCTGCGTCCTCTATCGATCACGGGCGCAGCTCGTCGACTTCGCCCTGAAGGACGGGCAACGTGTCGAGGTCCGCGCCGTGCCGACGATCTACGAGCCGCGGGGCGAATTCCAGCTCACCGTGGAATCCGTACGGCTTTCCGGCCTGGGCGCGCTCTACGAGCAGTTCGCCCGGCGCAAGGCAAGGCTCGAGGCCGCCGGCTGGTTCGCTGCGGGGCGCAAGCGCTCGCTGCCGTCCTTCGCGCGGGAGGTCGGCATCGTGACCTCGGTCCGGGCGGCGGCGCTCTCCGACGTTATCGCCACGCTCCGGCGGCGGCTGCCCGCCCTCCCGGTGATCGTCTATCCCGCGTCCGTCCAGGGCCCCAGTGCAGCCGCGGAAATCGCCGCCGCCATCGCGGTCGCCAACGCCCACGGGCGCGTCGACGTGCTCATCGTGTGCCGCGGCGGCGGCTCGATCGAGGATCTCTGGGCGTTCAACGAAGAAGCGGTGGCCCGGGCGGTGTTCGAATCGCGCATCCCGGTGGTGAGCGGCGTCGGCCACGAGACCGATTTCACGATCTGCGACTTCGTCGCCGACGCCCGGGCGCCCACGCCGACCGCGGCGGCCGTCCTTGCCTCGCCGGACGGCGCGGCGCTGCGCGTGCAGACGGCGGGACTCGCGGCGCGCTGGCAGCGCGCCGCGAGGGACCTGATCGAGCGACGCGCGCAGCGCCTCGATGGCGCAGCGCGGCGCCTGGTGCACCCGGCGGCGCGGCTCGGTGCGCAGCGCGAGCGGCTCGCCTCGCTTCGCGGACGCCTGATCCGCAGCGAGCGCAGCCTCCTCGCGCAGCGCGGCCGCGACACGGTGCAACTCGGCCGGCGGCTCCTGCAGGCTTTGCGCGCACCACCGCGCCAGCGCACCGTGCTCGATCGCGCGCACGCCCGATGGCAGCGCGCAGCCGAGCGGCGCGTGGCGGCGCTCGCTCAGCGCGTCGCCAGTCTCGCCCTCGCCTTGAGGCACCTCGGTCCGCAGTCGGTGCTCGACCGCGGCTACAGCATCGTGACGACCGAGGGAGGCACCGTCGTGCAGGACGCCTCGCAGCTCGCCGCGGGAGACCGCGCCCGGCTGCGCTTCGCGCGCGGCGGCGCCGACGCGACGATCGCGCGGACGCGAAAGGACTAGGGCTGGCGAGGCGCTCAGGCCTCGTCCGGATCCGGATCGTCGACTTCGGAAGCCACACGCAGCGCCTTCACGACGTCGGGAGGCGCCTGCGCCGCGATTCGCGGTGTCGCGCAGACGACATCGGCGTTCTGCGCGCGATGGCGCAGCGCATGGTCCACCAGAACGAGCGCGAGCATGGCCTCCGCGATGGGCGCGGCCCGGATACCCACGCAGGGGTCGTGACGGCCATGGGTGTTCACGACGACCGCGCGGCCGGACTTGTCGATCGTGCGCCGGTCCAGCCGCATCGAGGAGGTGGGCTTGATCGCGATCGAGACTACGATCGACTGCCCGGTCGAGATCCCGCCGAGAATGCCGCCTGCGTTGTTCGACGCGAAGCCCTGTGGCGTCATCTCGTCGGAGTGCTCGCTGCCGCGCTGGCCGACGCTCGCGAAGCCGGCGCCGATCTCCACGCCCTTGACCGCATTGATGCCCATCATCGCGGCGGCGATGTCGGCGTCGAGCTTGCCGTAGACCGGCTCGCCCCAGCCGACCGGGACGCCCTCGGCCACGACCGTGACCCGGGCGCCGCAGGAATCGCCCGACTTGCGCAGGCGGTCCATCAAGGCTTCGAGCTCGGGGACGATCGCCGCGTTCGCGGCGAAGAAAGGGTTGGCGTCGACGTGCTCCCAGCTTTCGAACGGAATCGCCCGCTCGCCGATCTGCGCGAGATGGCCGCGGATGACCACGCCGTGGCGCTCGCGCAGCCATTTGCGCGCGATCGCGCCGGCCGCCACGCGCACCGCCGTCTCGCGGGCCGACTGCCTGCCGCCGCCGCGGTAGTCGCGAATCCCGTACTTCTGCCAGTAGGTGTAGTCGGCGTGTCCGGGGCGGAACGTATCGGCGATGTTGGCGTAGTCCCTGCTGCGCGCGTCTTCGTTGCGGATGACGAGCGCGATCGGAGTGCCGGTCGTGCGGCCCTCGAACACCCCCGAGAGTATCTCCACCGCGTCGGTCTCGCGTCGCTGGCTGACGTGGCGCGAGGTGCCGGGCTTCCGGCGGTCGAGATCGCGCTGGATGTCGGCTACGGCGAGCTCCATCCCCGGCGGACAGCCGTCGACCACGCAGCCGATCGCTGGTCCGTGCGATTCCCCGAAGGACGTGACGCAGAAAAGCGTGCCGAGCGTGTTGCCGGACATGGCGCGTTGCGCGACGATGCAGGCTCGCCGAGGAGTTTAGCACGCAGGTCGAAGAGCCTCGGCCTTTGCGCAACCGCTTCGAGCCTTCGAACGATCGCCGCATGACGGCCTCCGCGGCTTCCTTCGAGCCCGCGCTTCTCGCCAGGCTGCGCGCTGCGCGCACGGTCGCTGCGTTGACGGGCGCGTGCATCTCCGCCGAGTCCGGCATCGCGACCTTTCGCGATGCCCAGCAGGGGCTTTGGGCGCGCTTCGATCCGCGCGAGCTGGCCACGCCTAGCGCCTTCGCCCGCCACCCAAGGAGAGTGTGGGACTGGTACGCCTGGCGCCGGGAGCAGGTCTCCGCCGCGCTGCCCAATCCCGGACACCGGGCGCTCGCCGCGCTCGAGCGACGCAGCCCCGGGTTCGTGCTGGTCACCCAGAACGTCGACGGCCTGCACCAGAAGGGGGGCAGCCGCAACGTCGTCGAGCTCCACGGGAACATCACGCGCGTGAAGTGCTCGCGCGAAGGCACGCTCGTCGAGCGCTGGGAGGAGTCCGGCCCGGATCCGCCGCGCTGTGCGCGCTGCGGCGCATTCCTGCGGCCCGACGTCGTGTGGTTCGATGAGATGCTGCCGGAGGGCGCGCTCGCCGCCGCCGAGGACGCCGTCCGCCGCTGCCACGTGCTTTTGGTGATCGGCACGTCGGCCGAGGTCTATCCCGCGGCCGGGCTTCCCCAGGCCGCGCAGGCCTCGGGGGCGCTCGTCGTGGAGATCAATCCGAATGCGACGCCACTCTCCTCCACGGCGGACTGCGTGTTGCGCGGCCCGGCCGGAATCGTCCTGCCCGCGCTGCTGTCCGCGCTCGATTCGGCGGATCCGGGCTAGCAGCCTCTAGCGCGAATCGCCTCGAAGCGCGAGCACCGCCTGCTGCAGCGCCTCGGGCGTCGCGCGCTCGGGCGCGAGCGGCGGTCCCGCGACGAGCGCGATCCTGGAAAACAGGCCGCGGATCCGCCGCATCGCCACGCCCTGACACGAGCGGCTGAAAAAGCTTCCCCACAACCCGCGCAGCGCCATCGGCACGACCGGCACCGGCGCCTGCTCGAGGATGCACTGCAGGCCGGGACGGAAGGCATTGAGCTCGCCGGTCTCGGTGATGCGGCCTTCCGGGAAGATGCATACGATCTCTCCGGCCTTGAGCGCGTCCGCGGCCTCGAGGAAGGCGCGCTCCTTGAGGGCAGGGTCCTCGCGAGCCGACGCGATCGGGATCGCCCGCATCGTGCGGAAGACGAAGCTGAGCAGCGGCAGCGCGAAGATGCGATGGTCCATCACGAAGCGCACGGGCCGGGGCACGCAGGCGGCGATCACGACCGCGTCGACGAAGCTCACGTGGTTGCAGACGATCACGCAGGCGCCGCTTTCCGGCACCTGCTCGAGGCCCTGCTTGTCGACCCGGTAGAAGCTGTGGACCAAGAGCCAGGCGAGGAAGCGCATCAGGAACTCGGGCACCAGCGAGTAGATGTAGATCGCGACGACCGCATTCATGAGGCCGGTGGCGAGAAACAGCGCCGGGATCGAGAGCCCGGCCTTGAGCAGCCCGAGCGCGATCCCCGCGGAGGCCACCATGAACAGCGCATTCAGGATATTGTTCGCGGCGATGATCCGCGAGCGGAACGCCGGATCGGAGCGCTCCTGGATCAAGGCGTACAAGGGCACGATGTAGAACCCGCCGAACATGCCGAGGAGCACGAGGTCGGCGACGACCCGCCAGTGCGCGGGCACGGAGAGGAAGTGCCCGACACCGGCCAGCGAACCGGGCTGCAGTCCGCGGCTCGCGAAGTACAGGTCGATCGCGAACACCGAGAGACCGATCGAGCCGAACGGCACGAGGCCGACCTCGACCTTGTGGCCCGAGAGCCGCTCGCACAGGAGCGAGCCGACGCCGATGCCCACCGAGAAGATCGCGAGCAACAGGGTCGCGACGTGCTCGTCCCCGCCCAGGACGTCCTTCGTGAACGTGGCGAACTGCGTGAGATAGGTCGCGCCGTAGAACCAGAACCAGGAAATACCCAGCATCGACAGCCAGACGACGCGGTGGCCGTAGGCGAGGCGCAGGTTGCGCGCGGTCTCGGTGAAAGGGTTCCAGTTGATCCTGAGCTCCGGAGCGACCGCGGGCGTCGTCGGGATGCCGCGGCTCACGAAGTACCCGGCGAGGGCTACGGCGATCGCGGTCGCGCCTGCGAGGACGGGACCGTTCGGCTTGATGGCGATCACCAGGCCGCCGACGATCTCGCCGAGCAGGATGGCCACGAAAGTGCCCATCTCGACCAGGCCGTTGCCGCCGACGAGCTCGTCGGTCCTCAGGTGCTGCGGCAGGATCGCGTACTTGACCGGTCCGAACAGCGTCGAATGCACGCCCATCAGGGCGAGCGCGGCGAACAGCAGCAGCAGGTCGTGCCGGTAGAAGCCGATCGCGCCCACCACCATGATCCCGATCTCGAAGAGCTTGATGAGGCGGATCAGCCGCGACTTCTCGAACTTGTCGGCGAGCTGCCCGGAGGTCGCGGAGAAGAGCACGAAGGGCGCGATGAACACGGCCGCCGCGATGTTGACCAGGTCGTTGGCCGACATCGTGGTGAGGGTCGCAGCCTGGAAGGCGACGAAGATGACCAGCGCGTTCTTGTAGATGTTATCGTTGCCCGCCCCGAGGAATTGCGTCCAGAAGAACGGGGCGAAGCGGCGCTGGCGCAGCAGCTGGAACTGGCTGTGCTGGGGCATCGGGGCTCCCGGAGTCGGTCGGGTCACGCTCGACATCGTCGCGCGCGTCAGTGACGCTCGGCGAGATAGTCCTGCACCGCGGCGAGGGCGTCCCGCACCACGGGCACGTCCGGCCAGAAGTAGACTTCCCTGCCGGCCTTCTCGGACTTGAGCACCCCGGCGTCGCGCAGCACCCTGAGGTGGTGAGCCACCGCGGTGCGCGACAGCGTCGAGGCGGCGACGATCTCGCCGACGGTCAGGCGGGCCCCGCGCTCGAACATGAGCAGAATGCGCTGGCGGTGCGGGTCTCCCAGCGCCGTGAAGATCCGCGCAACGCGCCGCCATGCGGCGGGTATGGCCCCAGCGCGGCTTCGTCTTGTCACGGCGGCCTCGAAGTAATGACTATTCGACTAGTCACGTAGACACGACGACTATACGCCGGCCGGGCACCGTGTCAAGGTCCCCGGGACCACGCGGCTTCCGCTAAAATCGTTGGCGACAGCCCTCGCGTAGCCTCCGCCATGCGCCAGTACCTCGACTTCATGCGTCACGTCCGCGAGCACGGCGAGCGCAAGAGCGATCGCACCGGCACCGGCACCCTGTCGGTGTTCGGCTACCAGATGCGCTTCGATCTCGGGGCCGGGTTCCCGCTGCTCACGACCAAGAAGGTGCACACGCGCTCGATCATCTACGAGCTCCTGTGGTTTCTCGCCGGCGATACCAACGTCGGCTACCTCCGCGACCACGGCGTGACGATCTGGGACGAGTGGGCGGACGAGAACGGCGACCTGGGACCGATCTATGGCTACCAGTGGCGTTCGTGGCCGGCGCCCGACGGCCGGCACATCGACCAGCTCTCCGAGGTGGTCGCGCAGATTCGCCGCAATCCCGATTCGCGGCGGCTGATTGTCTCGGCCTGGAACGTCGCCGACATTCCGCGCATGAAGCTGCCGCCCTGCCATGCCTTTTTCCAGTTCTACGTGAGCGGCGGCCGGCTGTCCTGCCAGCTCTACCAGCGCAGCGCGGATATCTTTCTCGGCGTTCCGTTCAATATCGCCTCCTACGCGCTGCTGACCCACCTCGTGGCACAGCAGTGCGACCTCGGCGTCGGCGACTTCGTCTGGGTCGGCGGCGACTGCCACCTGTATCTCAACCACATGGAACAGGTCGCCACCCAACTCGGGCGCGACCCCTATCCGCTGCCGAAGCTCGTGATCAAGCGCCGCCCGCCGTCGCTCTACGAGTACCGCTACGAGGACTTCGAGATCGCCGACTACCGCTTCCACCCCGCGATCAGCGCGGCGGTGGCGGTCTAAAAAAAAGGCGATATTAGACTTCGCGTACCCAACCGCTAAACGGGCGCCTAGGGCTTGATCGAGCGCTTTTTGCGAGCGCGGCCTTTAGGTGGCAGTAGTGTGTCCAAGGCGCGCTTGAACGCATCGCCTGACTCGTCCACACCAAGCGACTTGGCCGCTTCAATAAAGCGCGCGGACTGCGCCGGATCGTCCGGCTCAGCCTTTCGCTTCCGGCGTTTTCCTCTTACCCCACGCACACTCAGCTAGCAGTCGTTTGGTAGGTAAGCCGCTTGCCCTTCACGCCCTGTAGCAACCGTTCGGCGCGCTCGGCATCACTGACGCCCAGCGCAACGCGATTATTGTACCGGAAATCGAATTCCGCAAGATAGCGGTGCAGGTGGTTATGGCCGCAATGCTGGTAAACGCCCTTCATCCCGCGCTTGAAGATTGAAAAGAAGCCCTCGATGGTATTGGTATGAACATCGCCGCGTCCGTATTCGCCAAGCATATGGCGCACGACGCCGTGCTCTTTGAACTCGCGCCCGACAAGCTTGTACGTCGAGAATTCATCAGTCATTAGTCGCGCTTCGCGCGCCACGTTGGCGCGCACGATGGGCACCATGGTGGACGCCTTCATATCGTCGATTACGACGCTGTGCGCCTGTCCGCTGTTGCGGTCCACTAGGGAGAGAACCTTGTTCTTATGGTGGTAGCCGCGCCCTTTCTTCTCACCTTTGGGCTTGATGGTCTTGTCGTGGCCGATGAATGTTTCATCTACTTCGACGGCGCCGCCGTCCGCGCCGAATGGCGCGAGATCGCCGCTACGCATCGCTTCACGAATCCGATGCGACATGAACCACGCGCTCTTGAGAGTGATGCCGAGCATCCGATGAAGCTGATTCGATGAAACACCTTTCTTGCTCGACGCGACTAGAAAGATCGCTTGGAGCCAGACCCGCATCGGAATATGACTCGCCTCGAAGATGGTCCCGATCTTGACGGTAAAAGGCTTGCGGCAGTCATAGCACTTCCATATGCCGATCCGGGTGCTCTTGCCTTGAAGCCTGCGGTTGCGCTCGACGCCTCCGCAATGCGGGCAGACTGGGCCGCGCGGCCAGATGCGCGCTTCCACGAACCCGTAAGCCGCTTCTTCGTTGTGGAAGTAAGCCGCTGAAAGAATAGATTTATTGTCGCTCATGTGCCTCCCTAACCTTTTCCTGCATTATACTCTGCCGAAACAGGATAGTCAAGGAGTTGCGCTTGACGCAGTTCGAAATCCGCATTATTATTCGTCTGCAGCCTAACCAGATTCGCGAACAGGAGCGTCCGGATGAGCGAAAACGTTGAGCCTCTAGAAATTGAGAACGGCGATCCCGGCGAGGACGAAAAGCGGCAACGGTCCACTATTGGGTTTCCGTACACCGATTACGACAACGCCGCAAAAGTGGCGAGCGCCATCCATGGGAATGTCGGGCACGGCCAGTGCTCGATGGGCCAACTCGCCGCGTGGATGGGTCAGAGCGCGAAGAGCAGCGGATTTCGGACCCAGCTCGCGGCCGCGCGGCTATTCGGCCTCATCGAGAGCGAAGACCAGGAGAGTTTGCGGCTCGCCGAACTTGGCCGCCGCGTGGTCGATCCCGCACAAGCGCGTGGTGCCAAGGCCGAGGCATTCCTCAAGGTGCCGCTGTTCAAGGCCCTTTACGATCTTCACAAAGATGGCGTCACTCCGCCAAGTGCGGCTCTAGAGCGCGAGATCGTCGAACTCGGTGTCGGCGATAAGCAGAAGTCTCGCGCGCGACAGGTCTTCGAGAGTTCCGCAACGCAGACCGGCTTCCGCGAGGCTGCGCCCAATCGTCTCGTGATGCCAGCGGTCGTCGTCAAGCCGCTAGCTAACGATGAGAAGCGGAGAACCGGCGGCGGCGATGGCGATGGTGGCGGCTTAAGTCTGGACCCGCTGCTCATGGCTCTATTGCGGAAGATTCCGGCCGCCGAGTCGGGGTGGCCCGCCGAAAATAGGCTTCGCTGGTTCCGCACGTTCGCGATGAACGTGAGCCAGGTGTACGACGATGATGACAAGCCGGTCGAACTAGAAATCAGCGTGAAAGGTGGCTGACAAACTGCGCAGTACGTGGGGAAGGGGAACGCTGGTCGTAAGGGTTGGCCGCCCGCCAGCGTTTCCCGCCACGTTCCGCTAGGCCCGCAAGAAATTGCGAATTGAGACTAACACGCGTGCAGGCCACGCGAAGGAGATCGGAATCTTCGCTACTACCTCACCATTATAGATCGCGGTCGACATGCGACGCACCCGGGCCACGGCTTCGGCTTGCGAGTAAGCCGAGACCTGAAGGTTATATGGAACGCCGTCGCAGTCGTAGGTGAATAGGAATACCTTTAACTTCTCAGAAAGGTTTGTCATGGCGTTTTATATCTACAAGGACGTGCAAGGGTACTGGCGGTGGACGTTGGAAGCAGGCAACAATCGGAAGATCGCAAATTCCGGCGAAGGGTACAACAACGAGCAGGACTGCCTGCACGCCATCGGCTTGGTGATGGACACGAATAGGCAGACTCCAGTCTATCGGCGGTAGCCTAGCAGCCTAGCCACGGCCCGAGCCGGAAAAAGGCTAGGGCCGTTTTTCGGCATTGGGTACGCCAAATCCAATATCGCCAAAAAAAAGCCCGCTGGGAGGAGGTAAGCGGGCAAGGGGGATTCCGATGGTCGGAGCTGACCCGGCTCCGAAGGGTCAGGCGTTGCGGGCCCTTTCATCCCGCGGCCACCTGCGGCCGTGAAAAGTTCGTCGGTCGGCCGGCGCTATACGACGCTGCGCGCGGCGCTCACTCGCTCGGCCAGCTCTTCCAGAGCGACTTGCTGCGACGGGGACAAGCTCTGCGTGGCCTGGGCCGACCCGGCTGTGCGCAAATCCGCGGCCGTTGCGCAGTCCGTCAGCCAAAGCGCGGCGAATTCGGGTGTGAACGCTTCCATGCTTCAAGCCTTCTCTCGCTTCGTTGACCGCCCTGCCCCGTCGGATCACAGCTAAGCAACCCCTGTGCCAGCGACGTGTGGCGTATGACGATCAAGAGCTTAGAGCGATTCGATGACGCGCCAAAGACCACCGCGAGGCATAAATTGCCTCCGCCCCCGGCGCATGCTGTCGCATCCCGCCGACAGTGCGCACGATGACAACGTCAAGCTATTGATCTCGCAAGAGAATCGCTGTCTCCAAAAAGAGACAGGACTGACGCTAACGCAACATGCGATCGCCTTCATCGGCGAGCCACGCGGGCGGCGGTCGCGCTGGGCTCACCGCTCGGGGGGAAGCTACCCCTTGCCGTCCTTGAACATCGCCGGCTCCAGGCGGTGCCGCTGCAGGAGCTTGTAGAACTCGGTACGGTTGCGCTTGGCGAGCGTTGCCGCCTGGGTGACGTTGCCCCCGGTGATCTTGAGCAGCCGCACCAGGTAGTCGCGCTCGAACTGCTTGCGCGCCTCTTCGAACGGCGCCAGCACCCCGGCGTCCTCCCGGAGCGCTCCCTGCACCAGGGTCGCCGGGATCACCGTCGTGGTCGTGAGCGCCAGCGCCTGTTCCAGGAGGTTGAGGAGCTGGCGCACGTTGCCTGGCCAGGGGGCCGCGATCAGGACCGCCATCGCGTCGGGCGCGAGCGAGGGCACCGGCTTCTTGTATCGCTCGGCGAGCTTGCGCAGGAAATGCGTCGCGAGCAGCGGGATGTCTTCGCGGCGGTCGGAGAGCGGCGGTAGCTTGAGGGAGACCACGTTGAGCCGGTAGAACAGGTCTTCGCGGAACTGCCCGGCCGCGCGCTGGGCGTCGAGGTCGCGGTGGGTCGCGGAGATCACCCGCACGTCCACCGGCAGGGATTGCGTGGCGCCGACCGGGCGCACCTCGCCCTCCTGCAGCACGCGCAAGAGCTTCACCTGCAATGCGAGCGGCATGTCGCCGATCTCATCCAAGAAGATGGTGCCGCCGTCGGCGGCGAGGAACAAGCCCTTGTGCGCCTGGACGGCGCCGCTGAACGCGCCGCGGGCGTGTCCGAACAGCTCCGACTCGAGCAGCGGCTCGGGGATCGCTCCGCAGTTGACGGCGATGAACGGGCGCGGCGCGCGCCGGCTCGCGCGATGGATCGCCTGCGCGAGCAGCTCCTTGCCGGTCCCGGAGTCGCCGAAAATGAGCACGCTCGCATCGGAATCGGCCACGAGCCGCGCCTGCCGCAGCAGATCCTCCATCCGCGGGCTGCGCGTGATGATCCCGGCGCGCCACTCTCCGCCCTGCTGCTGCTTCGGCTCGGGCGAGTCTCCGGTAAGCCGAACCGCGGCGGCCACCTTCTGCAGCAGTTCCTGGCTGTCGAACGGCTTGGTGAGGAAGCCGAAGACTCCGCGCTGCGTGGCCGTCACCGCATCGGGGATCGTGCCGTGGGCGGTGAGAATGATGACCGGCAGCGCGGGATGCTGGCGATGGATCGCGTCGAAGAGCTGCAGCCCGTCGATGCCCGGCATGCGCATGTCGGTGATCACCGCGGCCGGGCGCGCGACGGCGAGCGTGGCGAGCGCGGTCTCGCCGCTGTCGGCGGTGCGGACCCGATAGCCGGCGGAGGTCAGCCGCAGGCTGATGAGCTTGAGCAGATCCGGGTCGTCGTCGACGAGCAGGATGTCGGCCGAGTGAGTCGTCATGGCGTCATCGTCCCGTCCCGCCGCCGCCGCCGGCGCTCCCGCCTCCGGCGTTGCGGCTGCGCTCGAGCAGCAGGCTTCGTTCGACCGCCCGCAGCGCATCGAGCTTCTCCTGGGCTGCGGCGGTGCGCTTCTGCTCCTCGCGCAGGCTGCGCGTGCGCTCCGCGATCTGAGCATAGAGAACGGAAGCGATCTGCTTGAGCGGCGAGACGCCGCCGTTGGCAGCCTTGCCCACGAGCGGCTCAAGCAGTGACAGCGCGCGCGCATCGTCCGGAGGACCGGCCTGCGGCAGCGTCAGGAGCATCGCCACCCGGATGCGGTTCGCGTCGCTGCGCGTGCGAGTGAGCGCCGCGTTCGCGCCGGCGAGATCGCGCCGGAGATCGTCCCCCGGGTCGGATGCGTAGCGTTGCAGGTCCGCGAGCAGCGCAAGAGCCTGCTGATCCTCCTCGTTGACGGGCGACGGGGTGACGGGCTGCGCGTTGGCGAGCTGTGCCGGCGAGGGTGCCGGCGTCGACTCCGCGGGCGACGGCGCCGGCGACGGTACGATCACGATGGTCGGCACCGGCACCGGCGTCACGGGGAGCGGATCGGGCGTGGGCGCGCCCGCAGCTGCGGGGGCCGGGGCAACCGGAGCGGGAGCCGGAGGGGCCGCCGCGCAGCCGACCAGGGCGAGCGCCGCGGCGAGCCAGGCGGCGGAGCGACGCGGCGGATTCACCCCTGCTCCTGCAGCGTCGCGCGCGCCGCAGTCGCCGCCGTGGCGGGCAGGTCCGTCACGGCCAGCGGCAGCCACAGCCGAAATCGTGCGCCGCGCTTCGCGTCCGCCCGGTCGAGCAGCTCGATCCGGCCGCCGTGCGCGACCGCGTACTCGCGGGCGATCGCGAGACCGAGTCCCGAGCCCTTGATGCGCCCCTCGGGCGCCCGCCTGCCCTGATAGAACGATTCGAAGATGTGCGGACGGTCCGCGGCGTCGACGCCGGGCCCCTGGTCGGCCACGTCGATGACCGCATTGCCGTCCTCGGCGAAGAGCTCGATCGCCACCGTTCCCGAGCGCGGCGAGTACTTGATGGCGTTCGACAGCAGGTTGTCGATGATGGCGCGGATCTTGTCCGCATCGCCGATCACGGTCGCCGGCCTCGCCTTGACCTCGAAGCTGATCATGCGCGCATAGGCCGCGAGCTTGTGCTCGCGCACGACGCGGCGAACGACGTCGGCAAGCGGCACGGGCCCCAGCGTCTGCGGCTCGATGCTCCGGGTCTGGTGATAGTTGAGGAGGTTCTCGATCAGCTTCTGGAGGTTCAGCGTGTTCTCGCGCACGATCCGCACGATTTCCTGCTGCTGCGGCGAGAGCTCGCCGCCGACGCGATCCCTCAGCAGCTCGGCGCCCTCGCGCACCGCGGTGAGCGGCGTCTTGAGCTCGTGCGAGACGTGGCGCAGGAATCTCGTCTGCTGCGTTTCCAGCTCGTGCAGCCGGGCGCGCAACCACTCGAGGCGCTGCCCGACGTAGCGCAGGTCCTGCGGACCGTTGACCTCGATCGCGTGGCTGAAGTCCGCCGTGCCCATGCGCCGGACGGCGAGATCGAGCTGCCGGATCGGGCGCGCGATTAGCACCGCGAACAGGATCGCGAGCGCGAGCGCGATCGCGCCGGCGGCAAGCGCGAGGTAGACCCAGGTCCTGCGGCCCTCGGCGGCCGTCTGCTGCAGCCTTTCGATCTCGCGTTCGCTGAGCTGGCTGCTCGCCGCGAGCATCGCCTGCGCGCTCTGCGAGAGGTCGGCGTAGCCCTGCGTGAGCGCGGCGTCCGCTGCGGTCGATCGCAGCGGCGCCTTGAGCACCGCGTAGAGGCGGGTTTCGTTATCGGCGAGCTTCTCGAGCCGCGCGAGCTGCTCGCGGTCCAGCGGAAGCTGCTCCAGCTGCTGGACGGTCTGCCGGAAATCCTGGCGCAGCCGGCCATAGTCCTCGACGAGCTGAGGGTCGTCGAGGATGAGGTGCTGCCGCACGACGCGCTCGAGCGTCGTCGCCTGTTCGTAGAGCTGCCGGCTCGCCCGTCCCGCCTGCGCCGCCTGAAGCACCGCCTGCTGGCCCTGCGTGCCGAGGCGATCGAGGCTCACGATTAGCTCGACGAGCGCGTACAGCAACGGCAGGCTGACCAGAAGGAAACCGAGAAGGATGAACTTTAGAAATGAGCGCGGATAGTACACGGCTGACGACGGGCGACCGCTATAATCGTTGTGGTCGAACGATGCCCGAGCCCGACTGAGGACGCGTGCACGATACACCACCGCCGACCGGCTCGCCAAGGGCGGCGACGGTGCGCCGAAGCGGCCCGCGCATCGCACTGATCGCCGCGGTCGCCAGCAACGGCGTGATCGGCGCCGACAACCGCCTGCCGTGGCGCCTGCCCGAGGACATGCAGCGCTTTCGCGCGCTGACGACGGGCCACAGCGTGATCATGGGACGCCGGACCTGGGAGTCGATCGGCAGGCCGCTGCCCGGCCGGCAGAACATCGTCGTCACGCGCGCGGCGAAATCCGCGTCCGGCATCGAGTTCGCCGCGTCCCTCGACCAGGCGCTCGAGCTCGCGCGCCTTCCGGACCCGGTCTTCGTGATCGGCGGCGAGGCGCTCTACCGCGATGCGCTGCCGCGCGCGCAGCTTCTCTACCTCACCGAGATCGAGAGCGACTTCGAAGGCGACGCGCATTTCCCGGCATTCGATCGCTCCGAGTGGCGGGAGCTCTCGCGCACCGCGGAGCGCGCGCTGGACGATGCCGGAGGCTTTGCCTATCATTTCGCGGCTTACGAGCGGCTCGAGCCGCCGTCCTAGCGACTCGCCGACTGCAGCGGGCATCCGATCAGGGGAGCGACATGTCCGAAGACCATTTCCACGTTCACGGTCCGCACGATCACGAGGTCGAGCACCGCGCGGAGCACGACCCGTTCGCCGGGCGGATCGCGGTCATGACCGCCATCTTCGCCACGATCGGGGCGATGTTCGGCTACATGGGCGGGCACACGCAGAACGAGGCCCTGCTGTACAAGAACGAAGCCGCAATCCGCCGGGCCGAGGCGTCCGACCAGTGGAACTTCTACCAGGCGAAGAGCGGCAAGCAGAACTTGGCCGAGCTCGGCGCCGTGCTCACCACGGGCGAGCCGCAAGCGCGCTTCCGGCAGGAGGCCGCGCGCTACAAGAAGGAGAAGGACGAGATCATGCCCGAGGCGAAGAAGCTCGAGGACGCGGCGAAGGCCGCCGAGCAGCAGAGCGAGGCCTCGATGCACGTTCACCATCGCTGGGCGCAGGCGACCACGCTGATCCAGATCGCCATCGCGCTCGCGGCGATCACCATACTCACCCGCAACCGCGGCCTGCAATACACCGCCTACGGCGTGGCCGCGGCCGCGGTGGCCGTCGGCCTGCTCGCGCTCGCGCACGTCTGAGTCGCGCGCTATAGTGGGCTCCCCTACGACGCCCACGGGGGCTCACCTGCCGAACCCCGCGCTGCCCGTCGCCGCCACCCAGGAGCCCGCCGCCAACAGCGGCGCCGAAGCTGCAGTCGCTTCGGCCTGGACCTCCCGCGAAGTCTCCAGCCGCACCATGGCGAGCCTGGTGCTCGAGCTCGTGCGTCCCTATCGCCGGTGGCTGGCTCTCGTGCTGGCCGCGATGCTCGTGGAGACTGCGATGAGCCTCGCCGCGCCGTGGCCGCTCAAGGTGGTGATCGACAACGTGCTCGGCGCTCACCCGCTCCCGGACGGGCTGGGCTGGATCGCGGACACCGCGCCCGGCCGGTCGAAGGCCGGGCTCGCCGTCATCGCCGCGGCCGCGCTGGTGGCGATCGCCGCGGTCGGCGCGCTCGCTACCTACGTCGAGAACTACTACACGGAAAGCGTCGGGCAATGGGTCGCGCACGACCTGCGCGTGCGGATCTACGACCATCTGCAGCGCCTGTCGCTCGCCTACTACGACCGGCAGCAGAGCGGCGTGCTGCTCTCGACGATCACCAACGACGTCGGGACCGTGCAGGACTTCGCCTCGTCGGACACGCTCGACATTCTCGTCGACCTGCTGACCATCGTCGGGATCCTGTGGCTGATGTTCTGGCTCAACTGGGACTTCGCGCTGGTCGCGGTGGGCGTGGTCCCGTTCCTGCTGCTCTTCGTCATGCGGTTCAAGAAGGCGGTTAAGAGAGCGACGCACGAGGTCCGGCTGCGCCAGGCGGACATCGTCACGGTCGTGCAGCAAGGCCTCGAATCGGTGCGCGTGGTCAAGGCCTACGGGCGGCAGGACCTCGAGGAGCAGCGCCTTGGCGAGGCGAGCCAGGCGACGATCGCGGCGGCGCTCAAGGCGCGCCGGATCAAGTCGCTGCTCTCGCCGGTCGTCTCCGTGATCGTCGCCGGCTGCACCGCGTTCGTGCTGTGGCGGGGCGCCTCGCTCATCGTCGCCGGCGCGATGACCGTCGGCGCCCTGACCGTCTTCCTCGCCTACCTCACCAAGTTCTTCAAGCCGGTGCAGGATCTCGCGAAGATGACGAACACCATCGCCCAGGCCGCGGTGGCGCTCGAGCGGATCCAGGGGATCCTCGACACCGACAAGGTGATCGTCGACCGGCCGCATGCGCGGCAGCTCGACTCGGTCCGCGGCGAGATCGTGTTCGAGCATGTCGCCTTCGGCTACGACCCGGCGGCTCCGGTCCTGCGCGACGTGAGCTTCCGCATCGAGCCCGGCCAGCTCGTCGGCGTCGTGGGGACGACCGGCGGCGGCAAATCGACCGTGGTCAGCCTCATCCCCCGCTTCTACGACGCCGACTGCGGGCGCGTCCTGATCGACGGCAGCGACGTCAAGGACGTGACCAAGGCCTCGCTGCGCGGCCAGATCGGCTTCGTCCTCCAGGACACGGTGCTGTTCCGCGGAAGCATCCGCGACAACATCGCCTACGGGCGCCCGGGTGCCACCGAGTCGGAGATCGCCGCTGCCGCAAGGCTCGCCAACGCGCACGAGTTCATCTCCGCCATGCCGCATCGCTACGACACGCTGGTCGGCGAGCGCGGCCTGACGCTCTCCGGCGGCCAGCGTCAGCGCATCGGGATCGCGCGAGCGATCATCCGCAACTCGCCGATCCTCATCCTCGACGAGCCTACCGCCGCGCTCGACAGCGAGTCGGAGCGCCTGGTCATCGAGGGCCTCGAGCGACTCATGAAGGGTCGCACTGTGATCACCATCGCGCACCGCCTGTCGACGATTCGCGATGCGCACAAGATCATCGTGCTCAAGGACGGGGTCGTCGCCGAGCAGGGGACGCACGACGAGCTGCTCAAGCTGGCGGGCGTCTACGCGGAGCTGCACCGGGTCCAGTTCGAGCAGGCCCCCGCTGCGGCTGCGCCGGCGGCGAGTCGCCTGCATTAGACTTCGGCCATGCCGCGATCGCTCATCGTCCTTCCCGACGACTCCGCCAAGCCGATCCTCGACGCGATCGAGGAGGCGAAGAGCTCGCTGCGGATCAAGATGTTCATCTTTTCGGATCCCGTGCTGCTGCGCGCGGTAGCCGCCGCCCGCGCCCGCGGTCTCAAGGTGCGGGTGATGCTCAACCCGGCGCGGCGCAGCGGCGAGGCGGAGAACGAAGCCGCCCGCGACCAGCTGCTCAAGGCGGACGTGCTGGTCGAGGACGGCAACCCGGCTTTCGACCTGACGCACGAGAAGTCGATGGTCGTCGACGATGCGATCGCGTTCGTGAAGTCGCTCAATTGGGAGCCCAGGAACCTGACCGAGACCCGCGACTACGCCGTCGTCACCGACGACACGGGCGAAGTCGCGGAGATCATCGAGTGCTTCGAAGCCGACTGGGCCAGGAAGCCGTTCGACCCGGGCGATGAAGCCAAACTTATCTGGTGCAACACCAACGGCCGCGAGCGGATCGCCCGGTTCATCGACGAGGCGAAGCACACGCTGTTCGTGCAGAACGAGCGCTACCAGGACCCCGTGATCATCGAGCGCCTGGTTCGCGCGAAGGAGCGCGGCGTGAAGGTCCACGTGATGGCCCGCGCGCCGCACACGCTGAAAAAGGACAAGCTGCTGGAAGGCGTGAGCGGCTTGCGGATCCTGCACGACGTCGGCGTGAAGGTGCACACGCTGAAGCACCTCAAGCTGCACGCCAAGATGCTGCTCGCCGACGGCAAGGCGGCGGTCATCGGCTCGATCAACCTCGCCCCCGGCAGCTTCGACGCGCGGCGCGAGCTCGGCATCGAGGTGCGCGACAAGCACGTCGTGCGCCGAATCGAGGAAGTCGCCGACCGCGACTGGAAGCATTCGCGCGCGCTCGACCTCAGCGACGAGGGCCTGCTCGCCGACCTGGAGAAGCGTCACAAGGCGGGCGCCGGGGCCGAGAAGCTGGTTCTCGATTCGGGTGATGACCGGAAGCCGAAATCGAAGGACGACGATTGAACGCGACCGAGGCGACGACCGACGCAGGCTCCCGCCGCATGCGGGGGCGGCGCACGCGCCGCTCGAGCGCAGCGGCTTTTCTTGCCCTGGCGGGTACATTGATGTCGCTTTCGGGCTGCGCGCCCGACGCGGTGCGAAGCGGGCAGGCCGCCGGCTTCAACGCCTACCTGCGCGAGGTGGGTCAGGCCTGCCGGCCGCTCCTGATCGGCAGCGCGGATGTCGGCGAGTGGATCCGGCTCAATGCGATGGGTAACGACGACTACACCTACTTCGTGGACGTCACCTCGAAGCTCTACTACAACCGCCTCGACGCGGCGGGATACCGGCAGGCGGTCGTCGGCTTCTTCGGAGCCGGCTCGTCGAACGAGCGCTCCTTCGATTGCATCTTCCGCCACCTGCCGCCGGATCGGCCCAGCGCGCCGGTCGGAACCTACTAGGCAGCGCTTCCGTCAGGTCAGGTTGCGCAGTTCCCGCAGCGCGACCGAAAGCATCGCCGCGTCGACGACCGCGGCGCCACGCAGCTCGACCATCAGCTGCGCCGCGCGCTCGATGCCGCGCCGGTTGCGATCCTCCCAGGCGGCGACCAGGCGCGCCGGATCGGCGCCGTCGGCGCCCGCCCCGAGCACCTCCGCGGTCAGCGTGCGCTGCAGGCTGGCGAGATCGTCGAGCATGGCCCCCTTGGCGAGGATCCGCCAGTGCGCGTCGGCCGGCAATGCGGCCATCTTCTCGCGCAGCCACGGCAAGCCGAGCTTGGTCGACAGCTTGCAGTAGAGTTCCGCCACCTCGCCGGGCGAGCGCCGCGTGCCATCGGCGACCTCGATGATGTCGAGCGCGGCGTACAGCGTGTCGAGCGTCGCCACCCGCAGCGCGAGCGGCTGCGGAACGCCCTTGGCGACGTAGGCCGCGACGGCGGCATCGATGCGCACGCGGTCTCCGGCGTCGAGCAGCTCCGGAAGCCGCGTGGCCAGCGTCGCGACCTGAGGCGCGAAGTGCGCGATCGTCGCCGCCATGTCCTCGTTGAGCCGGCGCGAGCGCAGGAACCAGGTCGAGCCTCGATCGATGAGACGCCGCGTGTCGATCAGCATCGCCGATTGCACAGCGTCCTCGACGACGTTGTCCAGCGCCTCGATCGCCATCCACAGGTCGACGAAGCCGAAGACCTCGCGATTGAGAAGATAGGCGCGGACGATCTCGGGCGGCTTCGCGCCCGTCGCCTCGAGCAGCCGGTGGACGAAGCTGCTGCCGACCCGGTTCACCATGCTGTTGGTGACGTAGGTCGCGATGATCTCCCGCTTGAGCGGATGGCGCGGCATGTAGGCGGCGTCGCGCTCGCGCAGCGCCTTCGGAAAGTAGCGCTCGAGCGCCGTCGCGACCCAGGGATCGTCGGGGAGGATCGCGGCGAGCAGCTCGTCGTAGAGCCAGATCTTGCTGTAGGCGAGGAGCACGGCGCGCTCGGGGCTCGTGAGCCCGCGGCCCGCGGCGCGGCGCTCGGCTATCTCCTCGTCGGACGGAAGGAATTCGAGCGCGCGATTGAGGCGACCGCCCTTCTCGAGGAACTGCATGAAGCGCTGATGCGCATCGAGCATCTGCGACGCGATGTGCCCGGTGACCGACAGTGCCTGGGTCTGGAAAGTGTTGTCGCGCAGGACCAGCGCGGCGACGTCGTCGGTCATCTCCGCGAGCAGCGCGTTGCGCTGCTTCTCGGTGAGCTCCCCCTCCGCAATCGGCAGCCCGAGCAGGATCTTGATGTTGACCTCGTGGTCGGAGGTATCGACGCCGGCGGAGTTGTCGATGGCGTCGGTGTTGATCCGGCCGCCGCGAAGCGCGAACTCGACCCGGCCGAGCTGCGTGCAGCCGAGGTTGCCGCCCTCGGCGAAGACCTTGCAGCGCAGCTCCCTGCCGTTGACGCGCAGGCCGTCGTTGGCACGGTCGCCGACCTGCGCGTGCGTCTCGCTCGCCGCCTTGA